>Ga0325402_1000307_pt1 | contig 31393 bp, 23 predicted proteins | sample PopdelMetagenome_22_FD_207212 | JGI IMG/M metagenome (GOLD analysis project Ga0325402, IMG submission 207212) | Populus deltoides microbial communities from Bellville, Georgia, United States - Xylem-PdKOR-R3 | ecosystem: Host-associated > Plants > Phyllosphere > Stem > Wood/Secondary xylem... | reverse complement strand
CTTTGCAGGAAAGTACTGCAGTAAATTATAGGAGGATTAGACAAGAACAAGAAAGTTGGCGTTTAAGAGAGACTTCATGATAATCAGGCTCCCAACTGTGAAGAAATGTTATACTAAATAATTCAAGGGATAATTTTTCCAACGTTTACTAGTTAATTTCCCATATAAATCTCATAGAAAATTATTCTGATCAACAACTGTTGTTTACCTTTTCAATGAGTGAGAGATAGTATGGCTTCACTTTCTCAACATCAATCCGCACCTTGCTTTTACTGTAAAGGTCATATTTACTGCATATTACAGCACAAAACAGATTATTTATCCCTTGAATAGCCGAATAGAATCCTAGACATCACAAAATCCAATAACAGGATCCATCTCGAAGATTCTTACTTGAATATTTTGAGCCATTTCAGATTCTCAGCATCTTCTTCATTCATCAAGTGTCTATATGCGCCAGTCCTGTGTAAAGCTGCAAATAAGACAATATTCGATGGTTAAATATTGTACTAAAATTAGAGTATTAACACATTTAAAAGCAATCCATCTTTTTTGTACTAAAATTAGAGTATTAACACATTTAAAAGCAATCCATCTTTTTTCTACTTACTATAGAAAGAGTGGTATCTTATAATGAAAAGACCTGCAGATGGCAGAGTGGTCTTGTTCTCTTTGGCTACCTGTAATGATCAATACCCGAATGAAAATTAGATTCCTGTAACTTCAATGAGATTTTTGTCTGAATTTTTAATCTTCGATGCATCACAATTAGAAAGAACAGGATCGTTCCCTTCTTTTTTATTTTCTTTATAAGCAGGTAGAAAAGGATTTTTATTGTTACAAGAAAAACCAAGTCAGAAATGAGTACCAGATACATGTAGTCATCATGGCCCCATGACATGAACACTCTGTCAAGCCCGCAACCTTCTGAATATACTCCATATTTAGAGTTGTAAGCAGAATTGTTGCAGTCTGGATTCTCCGTGAAGTACTGATACCAATATGCCCAGATTTTATTAGAAACTTGCACGGGGAGGGGGAGAAAAAAATTAACGAAGCATGTTGGACCAACAAGAAAATATAATTTCTATCGATCGGATGATCAAGAGCAGACCTTGTGATGAACAATCGACTCGTCGAAGGCACATCCTACAGGAAATGTGTCACCTACAACAGCCCATTGAGGAAGCTCCCCGAAAGCAGGATGGAGAAGAACCTTTCCAAGATCTAAAATACATCAAGAAGCAAGTTAATCAGATGTGGCTATTATTAATCGAAGTCAGCACAAGTAATCAAATTTTTATAGCTTATGCTGCCATGATTTTTTGTACCATGGATAAGGCCAGTCAAGTGCAGCCAGTCCTCATCGGGATAGTCTTTTCTGATGGCTTCAGCAGTCTGCAGTAAATGTTCAATTTGAGGTTCATCCAAATCAGGATCGCTCTCATCTATAAATTCGTTAAGGAGTTCACAGCATTCCCATATGCTCATCTCCACCCTATTCAATTTCCCATACTCCTCTCTCATCCTTTTTACCTGCATTTTTGTTATCACAAGAAACCAAAAAAAAAACATATATGAGAAATCGAACGTCCATGAATATCATCAATTAATTTTGCTCAAATGGAGAATTTGATGCTCGCAAATTGTTAATTATAATATATCTAGCATCCGCTGGAAAAATATACAAGGCAGAGTAGCATACAAAGCCGTAAGTCTGGTTAATGTGATTTGTTCGATAGAATTCCTCCACTCCCTTTTGACGTTCACTTTCTATATCATAATCCCTGTTTCATAATTCACAAGTTATTAGACATTATAAATAATAAAGGAAGAGACACTACAATTAATTCTAGGATTACAAAAAAAAAAAAATAAAAATAAAAATTAAGACTTGTAAAAAACAAAGCGACGTCGTTTTCTAAAAACAAAAAATAAAAAGAAGCGACGTCGTTTTTTTCTTCTTCTTCTTCTTCTTCTCTCGTTACCAGGAGGCAAACCTCTTATATGAGTAGCTGCAATAAATATTTGAAATTTAAATGAGTAGTTAATTAAATAAAAGTTTTATTGTTTGATGGGTTGTACGGAGCCTGGTCATGGGAAGAGAGGAAGGCTTGTCGGCTTGGGCCTGTCTAGTTGGATCAACTAGACTTTAATTTGGACTTAGGATACATGCGGATCGGCCCATCAACTCATCATGTCTTTATGGTATGTTATTTATTACAACAGTCCATTAATAGTGAAGCAAGATTTTTTTTAAAAAAAAATTATCGCATAAATGATTTTATCTAGATTTTATTTTGAGAATTTTTTAACTAAAATTAATTATTTACCGTACTAGCTTTGAGGGAACTATCATTGCCTTGTTTAAAAAATACAATAACATTAACGATTTACAATAACAATATATTCCATTCCCAGCATAAGAAATAAAATATTTAATTTAATAAAAATATTATTGTTATGATTATTATTTGTTAGGGAACAATAAAACTTGGCCTACCTATAATTTTTAAATCTTAAATACTAGAATAAAGAAAGTGCGTGCGTGTATAAAATAAAGAAAATTAATTTACTTTAAAAACCTTCTATTCCTTGTAAAACATCTTTTATAGTATAAATCATGCTGAATATAACAGGTTATGGGATTTATTTTTTAAATAAAACAATATTATTTTAAATAAATAAATCAATTATTTTTTAATTTCAATCAGATCCACCACCGAATTGATTACTTTAATTAATCAACCCTCCTTATTTATTTTTCAATACAATCCAAACCAAACCAAACCAGGGTGGGATTTAAATGTAAATGATTTTGTATTAGGAATTGATGTAATTTATAAAACATTTAAATTGTTATTTATTACTGATTAACTTCATATTTATAGAGACTGGCTGTCAAACTCAGCTTGTTGATGGATTGATATAAAATTCATTAAGTCGATCTGGGTCAGGTTTGGATCTGGATAGAATAAGAAATTAATTGACTTGAACTTATCTATTAACTAGGTCAAGAATTGACTTTGAAAAAAAAATAAAAATAAAAAATCAAATCGCCTTGGCGTTTTTTCTTGACTAAGTTTTTTTTGTCATTATACATAAAAGAATTTAGTTATAATATAATAATCGACATATTATAAGTAAACATGTTGATCCGACACATTGATCTATAATTAATTAGATGATTTGATCGGGGACTGTGAATCGAATCTGGTAGCCATGTCTCGAGCTGGCACTAACCTATGATCTAACTAGTCACCTCGTTGGCTCGATGATTAGTTCGGTCTCTTGAATAACAAATTTTCCTGTCAGATTTTATTAAACAATAGAAAATATAGTTTTAATTCACATTACCAGAATAATTAACCATAAAAACTACGAAGCTAAGGACGTCGGCCCATGTACTTTACTCCTTCGAAGGTCCTCAAGTGACAGCTCACAGGAAACATTCGAAAATTCTATTTAGATGAATCAAGTTTTTGTCGTTGAGAGGAATAAAAACCATTTTGTTGTCTAGTTTGAAATCCATTTATCCTCCTCCTTATGAACCAAATCCCACCCGGAATAATGAAAATGATTATATATAGCAATAAAAAGCTGACACCACTGCCTGGGTGCCTCGCGAAATGGCATGAAAATAAAAATATTTATCTCACTAATTAAAAGAAAAGGAAATAATTAGATGAAGACCTAAAAGTGTGACCAAACGAGTTGGTGTCGGGCACAACGAATCCTTCATCCAGCACCAATTCATTTTCCTGGCCATCATGATCAACTGGGATATTGTTTTTCTCCTCGAGCTCAACTCCTAGACATTTAAGTGAATGAAATAATTAATCAACAGGAACGCAATTACTAACAAGATATATACTTACGTACACATGAACTTGAAGATAATTAATGAAGAAGAGGGAGAGACAAACAATGGAAACCTACCAAAAGCTGGAGGGTGCTCACAGAGGATAGTCATCTGCAGCAGAATCGGGAAGGAAGAAGCCAAAGAAAAGAGAGCAGAGAAACTAAGTATAACAGGGAAGGAAAAGGAGGATAGATAGAGGTAGAGGATTAGGAGGAATGGAGATGCGGTGCATTTTGGGTTAGCAAAAGTGGTAAGTATTTATAATAGCCGGAAAGTCCTTCCCTGAGATTAGCCCAGGATGCAAGTCCTTGCCACATTTTCTTGGAAAGGACGGAGTCCTTCCCTGAAAATCTTAATCTTAGTTTACAAATAAAATATAGCATCTACTTATGTCTGTCACGAAATCTATATCAGAAAGAGAGCCATGCAGTGCAAGCTGGCTCACAGGTTGACAATGTATTTTGTTTTTATTCTGTGTTAGCTGTCAAGCAAGAAACCCATCTGCTTTTGGAGATATTTGTGGTTCTGTGTTATCTCTCTCTTTGTCATGGCTGACTCACTGCCTTTTTGTCTCTAACCAGCGGTTGTTAAGCAAGCTCGAACTATTTATTAGGACCTACTTGACGTGGCATCTACTCAAATGATAATGACCTCACTCCTAGATTTTACAGTTTTTGGCTTTTGTTTATCTGGGAATTCTGGCTGGAAGGCGTTATATATATATTTTTTTAATTTTAAATGTGGATTGCTAATTGTTTAGTCCATGCAGTTACGTGTTTTATCTTGTAACATATATAGATACCATTATTATCACCAAGTCCCTCCTCTCTTTAAAACTACTAGTAATTTACGTCGGTGAGTCTCAGGTCACAAACTCAAGTGGATCAAACCAATTCCATATTAATTTTTTTATACCCCATACAGATCAGCACGGGTTAGCCGACTCCTAGGTTAATAATAATAATAATAATAATTTAGCCCATGTTTAATATGATTGTTGTTTTTTAATTTTGGTTTTTATTTTTAAAAATTTTGAAAACAGTATTTTTTTTTTTTAAAAGAAAAAACTAACATTGGAAGATGACAAAGCTTATGTGGTTATACGCTCCAAACATAGCCACAGAGAATGGTGCTCGTCTCGAGGCGGAGCTATGGGCTATTTTGCATTGGGGCTGGAAATTGCTCCCCCCAACGAGGTGATAAATCTAGAGGCAAGTGGGTGGATTTCGAGATGGACTCGGAGTATTGTGGTCAGCTTATTAATGATTGTTCGTCCATGAGGGTCGATGAATCTCTAGTGTACCGTCCGTTGCGGCTTTGTGAGCTAGTTCGAGAGTGCAGCTCGCAGGTTTGTATTCGACATACATTTCAGGAAGAAAATCAACGTGTTAACTGGGTTTTATTTTCAAGAAATCACTGTAAGGTGGAATATAAATGGCCTAAGATTTAAGAAAATATCCGTGCCTGCAATTCGCTATGACACCTGCTTCTGGTGGGAATTCGATCATGGCACTAATAAAACATTGGCTCATTTTGTATCGGATAAACAATCAAAACCATCGTCAGATTGGATCATTGCATTCACAGATTGAGAATTCCATCAGTTATATATAGAATCGAGTCTAGAATCAGACTATCCACGGAAAACTCAGCTTCAATTGATGAACATACAGTGTAGGGGGCTAGCATCGACATGCTTGATAAATTTAACGAGGTCGTCAAATCATTTCGGTTGACTCGAGATACATTACGGAGCACTCTTTTTTACCCATGTGTTTGAGATTGACAGGAGATTGCCATGAAGATGAAGATAACACGAGACATGATCCACCTACAAGCAACAAAATAGTTCGATTGAGGGTTGTCAATTTTGAATAAAATACTGATTTTATTATCAAGTGTAAAGCCAGCGGATAAAAAAAAAATTAAATGACTAGCATCCAATTTTATGGTAATGCAAGTTTATTGTCGAGTGGTGAAGATTGACAGAGAATTGACATTCCATGTAGGAGCAACTCAAATATTAAAAAGTCATGTAAGTAACAATGAAATAATACTATGTGTATAGATTATAGCAAAAGACGTAAAAAAGTAATTGACGTGTGGAAAAAGATCTTATGAAAATTCAGAGTAGATGCCTTCTCTGCACCGAGGAGGAACAATTAGATTTCATTAGAAAGTTTGGGAAAAGTAAAATTTTTATTTTTTAAAAAAATGAAAGAGGATAAAAAGAGCCAAGGCCAGTCGTGCTTGTGCTTGAAAGAACATTTGTGCATAGACTTGGAAGGCACAGCCATCATGCCTGGCCTTTTAAAAAAAAAGAGATGCAGAGTTCACTTGTGCTGATGACTCGTCGTCCCCTGCAACATTTCTCGGACATTTCCGGTTATCAGAAGGTTATATTTACTCTAAACCCCATCTTTCAACTTGTTTTCATATATATATATATATATCAAATTTCATCTTCAACCATAAACACACTCTACCTAGTATAAAAACTCAAGATCAAATCAAAACACATCTTCTGAGTTTCAATTTGTTTTTTTTTTTGTTCAATTTAAAGCTCAAATTATCTCATTGAACTTCCCTTTCGAAGACTAACTTGATGACACCGAGGTCAGAGTTTTCTTTTTTATGGCAGATCAAATTTTTCTCTCTTTTCCCTCTTAGCGCATCCCTCACTCATTATTCAATTGTCAAGGAGTGTAACAGAAATGATCGAAACATAAAATTTAAAAACTAAAATGATTAGAATGAAAAAAAAAACCAATAAATAGTGATTTGTGAGTATTAGACCAATACTAATATAGACACCCTCAAATTCTTATCTTTTATAATTATATATTAAAATTAAAATCGTAATTAATATAATAATTCATATTATATAAACAGCAAACTATTCTCCTTGGTCCTAGGCCTAGCCCAAAAATATACTCTTCCTTCGAGCCTTGCATCATAATTTATTTATTTTTCACGATCTTATTCTTTGTTTATCTTGTTTAATTCTTGCCTCTAACTGGGCCTTTTCTCCCTTTATTTATATGTTCCTGTGGTTCTAGACCACAATGAAAATGTGAACCTGGCAATACATATTATAGAATCCGCGCGCAACGCAACTCAACGCAGCGCGCAACGCAACTCAACGCAAATGTCTATATGTCTATAATTGAAGAATGAAATATACGCGTGAAGCATATGCCTGCAAACCTACCATTCAAAATGCTACTAAGACCAGAGAGGAAGAGCTCGGAACCAAACAGACATTTATCTACCAGTCAAACCTCGTAAAACTCAAACTCCTTTTCAAGAGACCAAACTCATCAGACGAAAATCATTTAGCTTGGTGAAAGAATCACAGCAGGGTATGGGGAGAAGAACCAGCACCACCAGTTCAGAGATGTTCTTGCACAGGAAACATACCAGGTACGTTCTTCTCGGCTGTGGATAATTTTCATGAATGCTTCTACTAGAATTTTCATTATTAGATTTGTCTATATATATATATATATATATATATATATATATATGAAAAACTGACGAGAACTGAAATTTTCCGAAAGCTCAAATTAAATTTTTGTTCGCCTACTACGATTTTCAAGAGCAATTGGCCCATTAGAGTTGATTTTAAGGCTTGTTAGGACAAACAATTACATCTTTCTCTAACGGATTAGACAAGGTGAAGAGAGAATACCCATCCATTCACAGAACTCAGAGCACTGAAGAACTTTTTACAGAATCCAGTATAAGAAACACAATCCTATGGTACAACAAACTTTTTTCCACTATTTTCATGTGCATGTATGGTTGCTTGCAAACTTGTAGACACAATAGAGCACCAAGCATACAACGCAGGACATGAAGCACAACAGATTAGAACACTAACTGTAAGAAATACTCCAGTACTTGGAAGGTCATTGCTTTTTCAACACATCCATGGCCTCCTACCAAGAACAAGTGACATTTTACATCTATAAAATTAGCTTGCAGATTCCAAAGTAACAACTCACTTTGTCTCCCCCCCCGTCTCTTCTTTGTAAGATCACAGCATCTCCAAAATGAATGGAAGCATTAAAAGCCATTCTTGAGGTTTCCATTCCATCATACACGTAGATCCAATTCTTTTAACGTATGGGATGATACTGTGTGATACCACGTTTTGGAGGCAATTTCCTTAAAATGAAAAGAACCAAAGTTGAAGGTAAAATCTCCACCAGCTGCAGGGAAAAACATGGAAAGACAGACATATCAAAAGCACTCTCTCTAAGAGGTAGATAGAAACTACACTTCTGAGCGGTTCAAAAACAAACAGCAGAACCATGCAATCAGAACACCGTAGCAAGCCATAGATACACAACTCACATAATTAGATTAGAGAAAAAATCCCAAAAACCAAAAACTAACGAAAGCAAGAGCCATTGTGTAGAAGTCCCACTTCAAACAAGAATCAATGAATATTGTGAAGGATGCAATGAGGAAATGAAATCTTAGAATCGAAGGCAAAAGGTAAGCAATTCTTCGAGAACTTCAAAAAACCACCTTTGGAAATCCAGAGATGCACAACTATCATCCATGATTCTATTCAAATTTCAAAGCAAATGGAATTCTAAGTTCACAAATTATTTTTTCACCACAAAATATCACCAAATACAATGCCAAGCCACCTCAAAATAATATTTGATATAAATTCCAGCAGAGCTGATCATTCAAACAAGGTCCATTTAGGAACACCAAACTCCTATCATTTTCAAACTCTCCAACATCTATAGATCCAGATATTTCATATCATAAACCAGAAAAAATTATAAACAGCTGAAGATAATTCAATGAGAAGATTGATAAAGGGGAACTTTCTTGATGTTTGTGATGTGTGTGTCTGCACTTTTGACTTTATGTTTAGCTACCAGTGAGAAAGCCATCGTGAAGCAGCCTTTAAAATTAATGTTTTGATAAACAAAACACGCCACAAACTTTCAATAGCTTCTCTGTATGAAAACATTGCAAACTTACCAAGTAATATATGAAGTTTAGAACAGGATGATCCAACACATCAAGGTCTGCAGCTTTATCAAATGCATTGAAGCATATCTAGAGCATAAGAAAAAAACAGTACAAGCTAAACTTAGAGAAACTTCAGATCTAGACATCATGGAACAAATAGAGTTTCAGGTCTTAGCAAAGCAAATGTAACTTTCAGGGGTAACCAATTTACAAGAAACATAAAGTAATATGGACTCCATTCCTCATTTAATAATAAACAGCTAACCAATTTAAAGGAAACATTGTCATTTCCAATAGTTAAACAGAAATATAGACTCTAATTCTCATGCAAGCACTTGGCTGACCATTTTAAAACTTATATCCAATACAAGGCATCACCCCCCCCAAAAGTCAAGGGTAGAAAAGAGAATCTGTAAAAGCATAAATATAAACTCACCATAATGCATCTAACAAGGAAGCATGAGAAACATATGGTGGTCACATAGCCAACCTGTTCAAAAACCAAACAGAAGAAAAGAAAAACACTTGATAAATGAAAAAACTGTGTACACATATATTAAAGAAGAAAAACATATAGTCTAATGGAAAATATTTCCTACCACAGCAGGCATCACAAGATAGTGGAGGGTCATACAGATTGCATTACTATCAAGGTAGTTGATTAATACGAGATTTGAATGGGTTTAGATTATAAATCTAAGTTTGAGTAATGTGTTTAATCTGAATCATATAATACACACTGGGTTCATTTGAGCGACTAACACATCATGACACAAGAAACTCAGGAACTTGATTTACAGAAATGTACTTTTAAACTATAATTACCTCTTGCAATTTCTTACGCCTCCCTTTGGATTCCACAGGGAATCGCCGCAACATTAAGAAGAGCCTGCCAAAAGATGACGATTCAAAAAAGTACAGAAACTTATGTAAGACGCTTTATCTTCCAGGAGAACAAAATCAAGCAAGAAGAGGAATCAAAGGTACATGCTAAAAGGCTTTCACATACAAGTTCATCATATTGCATGACTGTGCAAACACAAACTGTTGCAATTAGAAGAAACACAGCACTCTGAACAGAGATAACTTGATAAGCAGCAACCACTAGCATCCTCATAAAACTTTTAAAGTGGCCCCAAGCAACTAACACTTTATTTTAACCCATTCCATGAAAAACAGAACCATGATTGGACCCATAAAGGAACCAATTTATTGGCTGAATGTTAAACCTAGGATTAAGATGATCAAAATGCACTACATGAATAGCTCGAGGATCCTAACAATTGGAGACATCATAGACAAGTCAGACAATCTTGCCAGCCAGATCTGATGCATCAGCAGAGATGACAGAACCCACCATCTCTTCTTAGTTTTTTTTTTTTTTGGCAAATATGTTTAATGTCTAACTTCCTCTGCAAGTAGGCTAGTCAAATAAGATAGCAGGTGGGATAGGACACAGAAAGCATCTGATTCTCACAACCCATTATGAACCGAGCATTGAGAGCATCTTTTATAGAGTGGTGTATGAAACATGAAAGTATGCCCAGAAACTAACACAACTTAAGCAACAATTAGAACACCTAAAAAATTGCTCCAGCAGAGTCCCTTCATAAGAAAATCCCACCAGAACTCGCTTGGAGGAAAATCCCATCCCATCAGATCAACTCATCAAAGTAAATAGCAGTTGGCATTTGCTACCCTAGAAATATGTCTTAATAAGATCTCCAATTGCTTCTTTTTTTTTATAAAAATAAAAAAAACAACGTGCAGTCAACCTAACCAATCTCCACCAGTAACTAGCAACTAGCTATGGATCCGTTTTAGACCTGGAATAAATAAACTTTTATGCCTCATTCCAGGTAAGAGAATGGTGAAATGACACAGCACTGTCATGAATTCGGCAAGTCAATTAACATAGCACTGAAACTTCCAGATGGATATGATGTCACAAAGAAATAGTTATTAACAGGTAGGATAGTTGCATTTTAAAGGATATCTGAACCTATATCAATGCCCAACGGAAATATCACTATTTTGTGTGTCATTGACAATAATTTAGTACCGGGAATTAAAACACTGCCATGGCTTTGAGTATTCTGATAAACAAATATGTTGACTAGCATAGAATGGGGGCTCAATCCACGCCCACCGATAACATTCATATAGAATTTAAATACCATTTATAGATTTTCCAAGTGCTAATACCCTATATGACACACTGCATATATTGAACTTGCTTGTGCGTCAAGCATATATAGCAATGAAAAAACAGAAGTGTTACCTTCCTCCATAGAGTAGGAAACCAAGAGCTGCAAACAAAGACACACCTGCCAAGAATATCGATGTTAAGAACAAACTGTCTGTATTACCACTAGAGAGTTACCAGGTATGCAGAGAAGTTTATTGTGTAAAGTAAAGAACCTGCAAAGAACATCTTTGATAGGATGACAGCAATCGGAACAGATTTCCAAGCCAACACCAACCACATAGCAATCTGGAATTGATTAAATCAAAGAAAACCAGAGTTAAAGTTAATATGCTGCAGATCATTCTGGTCAATTTGCAAAGTAGTCAATACAGCAACACCCCAGTGTGCCCATAAGTATGTACCAACAAACAAAAACCAGGCCTGCAAAGAATTTGGCAAACAGTCCAGTAATAACTGAACAACTTGCCCAGATATATAAACGGATAGTCCATAAAGTATCACACAAAATTCTCAATCCTTCAACAAATCTTACAAATGTTACTATGCATAGCCAGATTATGGTCCGGACCAAATGACGGGCTTAAAAAAGGCTAAACTTGCCTAACCTCCCTTGAAATTGAGGTCATCTGAGACCTAGTCTCGGTACTTCTAATTTCAGGTTTCACCTCCCTTGTACTTTGAGCCATTTGAAATTGTATCCTTCTATTAGGTCTACATTCATTTTAATGGAAAAAACATAAAATCCCTTCTTTTTTTTTTCTTTTTGTTCCTTTCTTTTTCTCTTTTTGTTCCTTCTCTTTCTTTTCTCCTCCCCATCTTTCCCTTCCCTCTCCTCCCTCTCTCCAGCCATCAAACAATATTTATTACTCCCATTCTCTCTTTTACTACAAAATAATGAAAGAATTGCAGGGTGTTCCCCAAGAAGACCCCATCATCATCATCTTCAAAACATGGTCCCAAATTCAAGACATGTAGGAGGAAAAGGAGGAGGAGATCACCAATCACCCAAACAGCACTGCTATTATCATCAACAAGTACTACCCTTTTTGTCCACCACCACCATCTCCAAAACGCAAAATCCCAACAAGACCAAAACCGACATTTGTACAAAGATTAGACGCATAACAGCAGAAGGAAGGCAAAGAGGAGGGAGGATAAAAGTGGTGGCTGGTGAGGGGGGGTAGATAGAAAAGTGAAAGAGGAGGTGGAGAAAAGAAAAGAACAGGAGAAAGAGAAAAAAAAGGGATTTAATGCTTCTCTTTTTTTGGCATTAAAATGGATGGAAACCTAACAGAAAGACACAATTTCAAATGGTCCAAAGTACAAGGGAGGTGAAAACTGAAATTGGAAGTTCAGGAACCAAGTCTCGAATGACCTATGCAGCAGATTACAAAAATTTCAATTCCTGAGAATCCCAAAAAAGACAATTTGTTTCACCAATTGAGAAAAAAAGGCTTTGACCAAGAACACCACATATTTTCCAAGTTCATAATTCAAAAATTCAGAGAAGCATCTACGATGAACACTAGCAGCCCTTTTGATGGGAATCTATATGCCAAAGAAATTGCTAACATATTTGGTTTATCAGTTCAGCTACAAACACAGGCACGTTAACACCCACTAGCAACAATAGTAAAAAATGTAACTTCTTTTCTAAAAGGTAGTATTGGATAGGGAAGGTCCCAAGCGTGTGTTTGGTAATGCGGTGCAGGTGTTTTCAAAAGTGCTTTTTAATTGAAAATGCATTAAAATGATGTTTTTTCATATTTGTTTTTCATTTTTTACATCAGCACATCAAGAACATCGAAAACCACCTAAAAAAGCATCAATTTGATGCCTTTTCAAGCAAAAAGTAGTTTGGAAAGCAGGTTGGACCTAAAAAAAACACTCCCTAGCTGTCATCAACGCTTCAGTGTCATTAGAGGGTGCCGAGAAATGTGATCGCAAGTTTCATAGTACCTAATACCTGATATGGAGTAAGAAAATCTACATGTCTAACTTTAAAAACATTTTTATGCATTCCTTTGTCAATTAACCAGTAGCTTTATACTTGCATTTACTAATGATCGCATTGAAACATTGGTATCATATGCTCTAGCTGTAGTTTGCATCCTCAATAAAGCATAAAATGAAATTTTCACCTTGAACTTTGATTAGGCAAGATGCGAGCACATAAAAAGAGGAGGGGGTGAAGGAAAAGGAGAGAAGACAAAATCAAGAGCTCAAAGCATCTCCATACCTCTCAAAAAATAACATAACAGGATGAAGAACTTAAAAAAAGAAGATAGCGAGGAAGAAGACAAAATATGAAGAATAAGGAAGGGTGTGAAGAGAAAGTTTGAAAAGTGGGCAAGAGACAGAGCACATAGGTAAATTTTGGTCATACTCGTGCATAATTCCATTATTCCACAAAAAAAAGCCCATTTAGAAGCTTTAAGGAAGCCCAAAACAGACGACAGACCTACTGGACTTGCCAGTCAACAATCATTAACTTCCAAAAAAAGGACTACACAGAAACATACATGCTTGCATGTACACATGAAAAAAATTCCATACAACCAGCCAACACTGTCAAGGCAATCAATTATAGGACATCCAAATGAGTAGCATGCATCAACGGCAGCTCATTATGATTTCTTTATTATCAAAATCTTTGTCAAGGGGGCAACATGACAAGAAAAACAATGTTCTCCATGAAATCATAGCATCCGTCACTTCTATTATACTTGGATCTTCAATTCTATATCTTCATACCTAAAAATCAAAACCAATTATTAAGTCATAGGACTTCTAAACCAAACAAAACCCAATTGACATCAGAAACTCCAACACACCATCTCCATTTACCAATTTTCCCCGCTCAGCTGGGCATGCTCTTTATGCTAGATCACTTTCTCAATCCCTAATCCTCAGATTCCATGCCTGGAATCCCATGCAACAATACCAAGTGCTACCTCGTCAACAAATCACAAGATATCCCAATTGTTCCTAGTCGTTACACTAATGGGGTGAAATATGCAAACCTCAAAAAAAATTCATGTATCTGATTCTGAAATAATTGAAACGTTAATAATGAAAAGGCAACCTGCCAAATAAGGTAAAAGATAATATCTCCTTTGCATGTAAAAGATGAAATATCTACACACAAGTGGTCACCCAAATAATCTAAATCACAGTATCTAGTATTTACAAAGTTATTGTGTGGGTTCATATTGAGAATATTCCTGATTAAGGGTTTGCCTTAATCAATACTCTTCAATAACATTCAAAACAATTAGTTGAATGTAACAAAAAGAACTGCAAAATATTACAGTAAATATCACGCCTTTAATGAAGCTGACTAGCTTCCACAAAGAAGGTATTCGACTTTGAATCCTCCCCTTCACTTCGATTAGTAGTGAAAAAATGGAGGAGAAATTTCACCTGAATGGCATAAACCACCGCATTAATTGTAAAGAAACTTGGCCTGAGTCCATCAGTAGATATGGCACGTGCCTGTTTAATATATGTCAAAGTCATAACAGAGTTGGACCAGATATTAAATTAATTAACTAAACTGCCAAGAAAACTCAACCTGATAGTAAATCTCTGCCCAGAACAGAACCAAAAGAGCGTATGTTGTGAAGAATGCAAGACTAGGGGAATCAAGGAGGATATGTTGGAAAATCTGAGTAACAAAAATCATCAAGTTTACCAATCACAAATCATTGTAAACCAATATATATATATATATATATATATATATATATATATATTAAAAGTCGAGCACTCCCTACCGATGGATGGATGCTTTCTATATTACGGCGAAAAACAAACAATAGGCATCGAACTGCGATACAGAATGAACCACGGTGAATATAACATAATACAATCACAATGAAAACCAAATTTGTTTACTTCGTGAAATTTGAGAATGTTGAAATACAAACCCCCATTCACGAGGAAGTTGAGAAAATGAAAAACCTTCTGCGTAGTCCAGCCGTATTCTGGAACTCTCAATTGTATCCTTATCAATTGAATCTACAACACGATCAAACAAGTTCAAATTACCCACCTCTCCATTCATCAATTTGAAACCCTAGAAATTCCTAATACTCATCATTCGCATGCATAAATTGACAAAAGATAGATAATATAGGGCTAGCTTAGCAGACATAAGAAAAGGTAAGGGAGGGGTGGCGGACGTACAAGAGCAACGACGGCAACGAGACCGTAGAGGGCGGCGAGAACGTGAAAGATGCGATCTTGCCAGACCGGTGATTCGTTAATATCTTGCCACCAACTCGACGCCTCTTTCAATTCGAAAGCGATCACCGCCCCGGCCATTTCTACGCTGCTGCTTCCTTCCTCCATTACTCGCCGGAGATATTGATTGACGCCGATTGCTTTTTTTAATCAATTTGAAATAGAGAAGGAAGAAAACAGCTCGATTTTTGTGTTTTTTTTAAAAAAATTAATTGTGAGGGGAGGAAAATGGAATCTGGTCGCGTTTTGTTTTTTTAGGAATTTTTTTTGTTTTTATTGGAAATGGTTATTTGCCCATTTTTATCTCGTTTTTTTATTATTATTTCAAATTAATTATTTTTTAATTATTTTCGGATTTTTTTAATGTATTTATAGTAAAAAAATAAAAATATATTATTTTAATATATTTTAAAATAAAAATTAATTTAAACAGTAAACAATAATACAGTAACAAACAGTATCTATACAGAAGGAGTGAAAAAAAAAAAGTGAAAAACTGCCGGCAAAAAAAGAAAGGAGAAAACAGTGAGGTTATCGATTTTAGAAGGTTTTTCATGGGAGATACGCTGATGTACCGGCTGTAGCCGGTGGTATTTTGATGATTTTCTGCGTTTAAGAGATACGTTGAAGTTGCTTGAGATTATAATCATAGTTGTTTTTTTAAAGTATTTTTATTTAAAAATATTTTTAAAAAATATTTTTTATATTTAATTAGAAAATATTTAAAAAATTATTAATTTAAAATTAAAAAAATAATTTTTTAAAATATAAAAATAAATAAGTTCAGCTAATTTGGTACTCCACGCTCTCTTCCCTGTCCACGTGCCTGCAACTTCCAATGTATACCTTCTTCTACAATAAATAAATAAAAGCAAATAAGTTTTCCATTTTATTGTCCATTATCAACAATTTATAAAAAAAAAAATCAAAGTTTCATTGGGATATAATAATTATGTGATCAAACTACAAAAGTCATCTTGTCCACGAACTCATTCTGTCTTTTATATTCACAGAAATCTATTCAAGTGTGACTTCGAGACTCACAATCTGTCTTTTGTATTCACAAAAATCTATTCAAGTGTGACTTCGAGACTCACAATAATAGTAATTGATGACTTAACAAGTTTAAAGATGTGTTTGTAAACATGGATATCCGTGTATTTTAAAAAATAATAATTTAAATATATTTTTGATAAAAAATACTTTAAAAAACAACAACTACTACAGTATTAACCAAATATTAAATTTACACGTTTGGTGTTTAACATTATAATATTAGTGTTTTTTTTAAGTATTTTTACTTAAAAATATATTATAATGTTTTTTTATTTTTTTTTATTTTAAATATTAAACCATAAAAGATACTAAAGAAATTTATATATAATTTTTCAAAAATAACACTTTTTCAAAACGCATAAAAAAACATAAAATACTTCCTCCCATGCGCTCGCTTGACATTTCAATCCCCTTCTAGTTTTTACCATGTCAAGGACCGTTTTGAAATAGGAAGTGTTTAGCCCAAACAGTGTGTTTGGTTTGGAGTCAAGCAGAAATTGGTATTAAAGGATGGTTGTGATTCAGGTGGGGTTAAATTTTTGCCTTCCCACTTCTTAGTTCCGGCCATGATTTTGGACCGGATTCGGGTAGTTCTGTCTAATTCAGTTTGAGTTCCGTTAACACCCCCACTATCGTAATACCAAACACACCTTCACAATCCCAATCAAACCGGTACAATACAGGATAATTAAAAGTTTGGTCCTGAGTTAATTAAAGTGAGGGAAGGAAAGTTTGTCCTTCACAGAGACGACAAGTTCCTGTTAACACGCAGCAGCTTCAGCTGATTAGAACTGATCAAACCCTCGATCAATCACGGGGTGTCATCTTGTTTTCGCCCTTTGTTGTTTCTATCCTCTAACCAATGGCATGGCATGTTTTGTAGACTATAGCGGTTTTTTTTTTCCCTCTACCCGCAGGCGCTGGAATTATTTTATACAAACCTCCGTTAATTTCACAACACTCTAGAATTAACTATTATATAAATTTTTAATATTCTTAAAACTTGTTACACTAGAGCTAAAGTAAATAAGAGGCCTGACTAGATAAACTAGACCCCTTAGAGTTAATTATAATGTTTTTTTTTTGTTAATTTTAGGTGTTCGGGTCAGCTTATACGTATCTCGATTAATTCTTCGAGACTCTAAAGTTAACGATCATACAAGTCTCCAGTGGCCCTAAGATTTGTGGCACTCGAACTGGTGACATCTTGATAATAAATCTAAAACCTGACCAGATAAGCTACACCTCAGGGTTAATCATAATGGTTTTCTGTTAATTATAAATATCCGGATCAGTTTATGCGTACCTGAACTAATCTCTGATATTCTAAAATTAATAATTATATAAACTTTTAGTGATTTTAAAATTTATAATATTTAAATTAATAATCTCAGCATGTAATTAATTAATTAAACTACACCCCTAATTATTGTTATCTCTATCTATAGTGTTTTACTATCACAAGTGATGTTTCTGTCGATCTGCAACAGGAGGTGTTGCTTTAGCTATTCGCATTTTGCAGGTTGCAGGCTATAAATATCCAGTTATGTTTATCTTTTAAAATTTTTCCATGAAGTTTTTATTTTTTTGTGCATGAATTTATTTCCAGCAATTAATAAATAGATAAAATATAAGAAATACTTTAAAATTTTAAAATAAATAAATAAGTATTTACAAAAAAATCATTTTTAATCACTTCATAAGAAAATCAATAAAAATGTATTCCTATCTTTCTAAAATCGGAAGCAATGAAAAATTGATATATGTATCTTTCTCCGTTTAAGATTCAAAATAAATAAATAAAAAATAATTGGATTTTGGATGGAAGGATTCACAGTACCTCATCATTCAAATACCAAGCAACTAAATTACCCAAATCAAAATCACAGGACTGTCTATAAAAAAATAATACCTCAAGGTCACTAATGACCAGACCTTGTCACCATAAAATAATAATAATAATAATAAAAAACCGATAATTTTATCAATGACCTTAATGAGCCGGTATAAAAATTTGGTTGCTGGTTGCTTTTTAAAGTATTTTTTACTTATAAATTTTTTAAAACAATATATTTTTTATTTTTTAAAAATCACATTTAATATCAGCGTATTAAAATAATATAAAAACACAAAAAATATATTAATTTAAAAAATAAATTTTAAAATCTTTTTAAAAACACTTTTAAAATAATAAACAAGTTTTTTCCTTCATCTGAACTTTATAAATAGTAAAAAATCAATAATTATCTCAATTAGGACACTAAAAAAAACATGCAAGCAATTTATACGAGAAGCCCTACTGCGTGATTTTATTTAAAATATTTTTTTGAAACATGTTAAAATAATATATTTTTAAATTTTTTAATATTAAAATATCAAAATATATAATTTTTTATAAATTTAATTTTTATAAAATGAGCAGCGTTACTAATCGAGGCCTTATTATTGTTGGTACAGAACCGCTCCGCCACCAAATCACTCCGATAGTGGCTAGAGAACGAAAAGCTCAATTTCTTAGCAAAACTTTCATTACAGTCCCTATATTTCTGAAAAATGTAATTCGATCTCTTTCTAATAGCCTAAACGATGACGTTTATTGAATGAGGTCAATTGATGAACATTTTGTCAATTTTAATATAAATTGACAACACAAAATGTAAAACAAAAAGGAAGATACTTATATTCTCTCGTCCTATAAAACTTATAAAAAACCTAGAATGGTTTAATATTGGCACTGTTTTAGACCCCCAGGAACTACAACGCAGGGTTTTTGAAACTTAGAGACTAAAGTCTAACATCATCAAAACGTCAGGGATGGGAAAATAACTTACAAATGGATTCATTACTGTTTCCAGTTACCAAATATGTCGTGGATTCATTACTGTTTCCAGTTACCAGATATGTCGTCAGTATATTTTGACCAGAGTCCAAGAGAAATCCCATGAAAAACAGACACTTGTAGAGTATAGAGGGATACTCTCCTTGTCAGGATTGATTGTCTGTCCAGACCAGAGTAGAGGCCCAAACTCCAACATTTGTCAGCTGAAATGACTCCTCAGTCACCAGTCCGAGAAAAACAAGAGAAACCGAAGCAAGCAAGAAAAGGAAGGCGAGCAGCACACGCAATGTACAAACACAGCAGCAACAGCATGAATTTTGCTTGAAATAGCTTAGCGTTAAGAAAGAATGGATTACGAAAGGATCGAAAAGCCTCAGGTACTTACTGATTCATCATGATTTTCTTTCTTTTCTTTATCACTTTCTCTTCATCCAATGTGCTTTATTAATTGCTCACCATTTCCTTTTATAAGAAATAATGATCTCTCTTTTTTCTCACCGTTTGGTCTGTCACGCACATTCACGCCAAAACCCTACCATAGTTTCTTTTTAATTTTCGTGAGAAAAAAAGATGGACCCTGTACTAATTTAGTTGTATGTATATCGGGGGTGGAAAACAGGGAGGAGGGGGAGGACTGTCACCGGGGAAACTGAGAAGCATGTTACTAGGAGTGGAAAAGAAGAGAAATCAACAAGAACAAGAGGAAGAGCTTGAATCCTCTAACGCGTTCAGATCTCAACTTAATCACCTCGATGAAACTGGTAGGGAAGATGCCTGTTTTTTTATTCTTGTTATGTCTACATCTGTGATTTGTTTTCCTTTTCTTTTTATTTTTTGGGCTGGGGAGATAGGGGTTAGATTTGATCACACGTTCACTAAAACAAGAAATAAAAGAAATGTGATGTTCAATCAAACAAGGCCTTAAAATGTGAATAAAGGGATCCAGTTGGATTGTGTTTCTGCATTTGATATCCGATTCTATATCTCATAACGTGTGTAGGTGGCGGCAGTTCTGATAATTGCAAAGATGTAGATGTTGTCAACGTGCTTCCCGAATTCCCAGCTTCAACAACGGCTGATTCCAGGGCTGCATCGCAGATGGTCAGTGATGGCAGTAGATTGAAGGATCAGTCTTTTGTCAATTCAAGAATCAGGAGCCAGGAAGTCCCATCTTTTGATTATGATAAAAGTAATGAAACTGCAATTGTGCTCTCCTCGATTTCTGATTTTCAAAAGGCTGAGCGGGCCCCACAAAGAGTACCCCTTGCTCCGTTCTCAAAACCAGCACCATCCAAATGGGATGATGCCCAGAAGTGGATAGCAAGCCCCACTTGGAACCGGCCTAGAACAGGGCATGCTCAGGTGCAAGGTGGACAAGGACCGCGGAAGACGGGTAATGCTCTGAGTCGGCAATCTTCTACAAAGGTTGTTGTAGAAGTTCCAGAACCAAAGGTGGTTACATTTGAAGAACCAGATACAAAACGGGTTGATACTAGTCAAGCTAAGAAGGAAACTTGTCTGCAGAAACTTCAAAGTTGGGAGGCTGATTCATACCCAATAGTTGATTCCTATGGCAAGGCTGTGCTTATGAATGAGAACTCTGTTGGGCAATCAGCAAGTAAGAAATAACTGTTAATGAGTTTGGTTCATATGCTTAAACATCTTCTGCAGTTGATATAGTACTCGTGCTTTGCTTTTTGTTCATATCGCCCACACTTTCGATGCCGCAAAGATTTACTACTTTGGGTGTTAAACATAGTTGGATAAATGGATCAGGTGGAACTGGTTACAATCTCATGGTATATTAATTTGATGATTTGATGGCATACGTGCAAACATGAATCAATATCCATGTGCATTGATTCTCAACTTTCTTCCAAACTTAGCCATTTCAGGAAAAACTTTTTATCATTCAAATTGCTCGTGATTAAAGGAGCTGTTTGGGTAGCTGAAAAGGTTGCCAAATGCAAACACTGTCTCTCTCACGTTCTATGTGGGTCCTTTTCAGATCCTAGGTCTTCCATTAACCCTCTCCACCATATTGTAGCTAGTAGCATCTCTGCATAGCAGAGCCTTAGGAATCTCTTTCACAGCAACCCTCTCCACCATATTGTAGCTAGTAGCATCTCTGCATAGCAGAGCCTTAGGAATCTCTTTCACAGCAAATGCTCTTCTCGCTCACTGCTGATGTTTAAACAGCATTGATGACATTTTGGTGTTTAGCTAGTAGGGTTTTTATTATTTCCTTTGCACACCTAGAAAATTAAAATCTGTGGATGAGAGCATGAAGGTGGTATTTCTGCACTTTGTTAATCCATTTTTTTTGGGAGCATGTGTCTGATTTCTCTATCTTTCCCTAAATTATTTTCCAGGTTCCATAACAGATTCTCCTAAATTCAAATGGTCTTTGGCTGTACAATATGTCTTTGCTGCTAGAGATGACGAGTCTAGCCTTTTTCCCTCTTAAGTTTTCGGTAGAAACTGATAGATTCAATATTCTTCTATAGTAAATTGATATTATTTTTGGATTTCAATACAAGCATGAAAATATGGAACAAAACAAAACTGGTATACCTGCAGCTGTAAAATGTCCGAAAGTGTTGGCAACTGCTGTAGAAGCAGGTTCTTACTTCCATTATTATATTAACATCCTTTAGCATAGAAGAAAGTATGGTGACGTTATAGATCTAATCCATGCACACTTTTATGCATAAAGAATGATTAATGTTGTAGAACGTATATCATATTCTTTTTTTTCCCCTCGCAGTCAGTCTCAGCAGGCATGATTCATCTTTGGCCATACACAGTGCAACTACATTTATCCCGCCTCCTTCAACTGCTAGGTCTGTGTCAATGAGAGATATGGGTACAGAAATGACTCCTATTGCTAGTCAAGAGCCTTCTAGGACAGGAACTCCAGTGAGGGCAACAACACCAATTCGCAGTCCAACTTCTTCCAGGCCTTCAAGTCCTGGCAGAACCGCACCAGCTTCATCTCCAACAAATCCTCCCAATGACCATCTAGATCCAAACAGGGGATTGTCTGAAAAGGAGTTAAAACTGAAAACCAAGAGAGAAATAATGGTTCTAGGGACACAGCTAGGTAAAATGAACATTGCAGCCTGGGCTAGCAAAGAGGAGGAGGACAAGGACGCATCCACTTCACTGAAAATTATAGCAGCTGATCAACAGAGTAAAAATGTGATTGAAACACGTGCAGCAGCATGGGAGGAGGCGGAGAAGGCCAAGTATATGGCCAGGTGTTTTCACTATAAACCATTGATTAAAATTTTCCTTTCCCTTTCTTTTTATCCCCTCTCAAATATTTTTTTATCATTCACCTTTAACCTGACATCTTTAACATATAAACACATTACCTGACTTAATAGGAAGTTAAGTAACATGACTGAACTTCACTCCTCTGTCATGGCATAGCTTTGGTTATACGCATATAGAATAGAAATTAGGTGGACGTGTTTCTGTTGGACAACATAGAAATTTGAGGGACATCTTAAACCAGATATAGGTGAAAGAATAATTTGGTGATGTCCAACATGATATACATTGCCTCATCCAGAATAAGCAACACGGTAGATTTCCTTTTGGGCCTCTAGAAAGTAGTTGCTCTGCATTACTTGTAGAAATCCCCATTTGATAGATGATGTTTTTCAAGCAAGGAAACAGAAGATGTATCTGAAAAGTTTTCTCTGGATTTTCTGGTCATAATGTAAAGGACACACAACTACTTTTGCTTGATTAATATTTGCTTACTATTTTTCAATATGTGGCTTGAAGAGGAAATACTTGCAATTCCACAGGTTTAAACGTGAAGAGATGAAAATTCATGCATGGGAGAATCATCAAAAAGCAAAAACTGAAGCTGAGATGAGAAAAATTGAGGTATTTAATACTTTTTTTTCTTCCCTATTGGAGCAATGTTTTTATCTTTTAATTCTCTTTTACCTTTCTTTGAAAAACAAATTGGCCAAAAAATATAAGAAGGGGGAAGACTCACCTGGTGCATAGGAATGCGTTGAAGCCCTCCTTCTATACAAAGAATTGTATGTGTATGCTACTGAAATTTGAACATCTTGAAACTCAGCTAAGTGCTAATGCATGTTTGTATCCTATTAAACTAGCCAACTTTCTTCTATGTATGTAAAAGGAGAAAGTTGCTGCGAAACCCCTTGTCGTTTGGGACCAGTTTCTGTTGTTACCCTTGGGTAGTGTTGGTCATATAGCCTCCTAGTGGTTTTGACTAGTTGTATTATCAAAATTGTTTTAGGGATAATCACTGGAAAGTCCTTTTGCACGAGTCATTTGATTTGTTGGGTCTTAAACCAGAAGCTTAAAGCATGGTTCATGGGTCATCCATATGTATTAATCCTCACTTTCTTGACTTTTAACCCATATAGTATATTGACTCAAATGCAAGACCAAAAAAAATATCAAGTGCTTTGGATGGTTATTTCAAAAGAAATTGAACGATGACAAATTTGGTGATGTGAACTTAAAAGCATTGTTTATATTGAGAATTACAATATAAATGTTTTTTTTTTACTCTAAAAAGGTTACTTTATTAAGTTAAAATCTTTTTTTATGCGAACATTGGGATTAAATGTGAATGCAGATGATTTTTAGTGTATCTTAATTTTGTTGCTAATTGTGCATGGTTTGGATACAACGTTATTTGATCCATGCAACTCAGCTATGCACCATGTGATTTGACACCTAAAGCTGAAGTTTGAATTGGTTTGGTATATTCTGGCTGGAGAACAGTTCATCATGTTCTACTGCCTTCCTGTTATTGAAACTTTGGTTTACGCAAAGATCCAGTTGCAAAGCTGCACAGCTAAAGTGGTTTTCACCAAAGATGTAGCACGTGTTTAGAACGTAGAGCTTTGACATCGTTTATCATTTGTGTGTGAGTGGGATAAGAGGAAGGGTTTAATACATGATGAGTTGGAAATAGAGTTTTCTTTGGATGTTGGAAAAGGATCTTCCAGTGCAAGATTGAGAGCTTGACATGCAACCACATAAACTTGGGAAAGAAGATTCTGATGTTGGAAATCAGCAAAGAGCAGGTGGGCTGATTTGACATGGTTAGCAATGATCAAATTAATTTAGAAGTCTGCTTTCATGAATTATAGGTCCAGTGCCCCACCAATATATAATGTGGAACTCACTTTGAATACAAATGAAGGGCCGGAGACTGTTTCCACCCCCCCTGTAGTTCTATCTGTTGGCTATAGGAGGTGCTGACCTGGCTCCTTCCTGCTCATAAATCATAAGCATAATAAGTGTGCTGGATAGGTGTTGTGATTCCAAGCATGCCAAGTAGGTGATACGAATGGAGCGTGGTACATTGGCTCCTCGGTGATTTTCTTTGTTGTCACTAGTACTGTGCTTTTCATGCAGCTGATACTGCAACATACCAGGAGCTAATTTCCTAAAAAAATAAAATGCCCTGTCTTTGCCTTTAGCTGCTATATGTACGAGATTGTGAACTGTGGAACTCATCTCATTGACTATACTCCTTTCAGGTGGAGGTTGAAAGGATAAGGGGGCAGGCCCAAGATAGGCTTATGAACAAACTAGCAGCAGCAAGGCACAAGGCTGAAGAGAAGCGAGCAACAGCAGAAGCCAAGAGTAACAGGCAGGCTGCGAAAACTGACAAACAGGCAGAGTATATTCGTAGAACTGGTCGTGTTCCTTCCTCGTTTACCTTCTGTGGTTGGTGTTGGTGAAACCTGAAACATATTACTCAAATGAACAAGTCTTCCTTCTCGGATTTTTTGGTCCTAACCTACCATTTACTTTACCCTGTACCCTTTGTACACAAAAGCCAGTCCTTGAAAATTAAGATGGTCTTTTACTATGAAGAATTGTAATGAACCAGTGAATCTAAAATGAAGTCTCCTCTGATTGCTCTACTTCCATGCCCTTCTCTCTCTGCGTCACGATGATATCCTCAATGGAGGGCAATCGTCATTTAATGAAATCTTCTAAAACTAACTGTAATGGCATACTATCAAGGGCTTTGGGACTGCCAAAAGTATTTGAGTCGACCTCCTGATGCATAGTACTGACTGCTAACTAATGGCTTTTATCTCATCCATTTCCTAAACAGGGTTGTGCAAGGAGAACTCTTCTCCTTTAAAAATTTCAATGCCTCCTAAATTTTAGTTGGATTCGTCAGAGAAGTTCATTAGGAATGCTTCTGATCTCTAGCACATCGTGCTTTTCAGATATGTTTTACACCAGCAGCAAGAGTCTCCTACCCTGGCCACAGCTATGCCTGATCCCCAAGTAGCCGTTGAAGAAGGGACGTTCTTCCACTGGTTATCCAGTTGCTTGGCTTTCAATATCTTTGTTTCTAGCACATATCGGTTCCAGTGAATCCAGTTTGTCTGTTATTTACAATTGCTTTGAGGAGATCATCATCATCATTTGTCTGTTGATTGAATCTATAATATTCTTTTAATTCAGTCACCACGATGATTGTCATTCTCTAAAATTACAAGTTCGTCATTTTAATACTTTTTATAGATTGACACCGGTGATAAAAATGGATGCACTCCCAATTTCTCTCTTCTTTTTTCCCTCCACTTTCCACCCAGTTTGTTGAAAAACAAGCACAAACCAGAGGATCATATCTTCGGGAGATATAAAGTTTGATTCCCAAGGTCAGTGGGCATGCATTTCATCCATCCCCACGGGTAATGAATGAATAAATTTGAACGGGCTTGTTTATAGCACAGTTTGGTGATGAGAACGCATCATTGGCTACCCTGCCTTTTCTTGGATCTTGTTCTTCTGATACTAGTAATCTTGATCCCTCCTGCTCATGTACTGCAATGATGATGGGCGAGTTCTGATGGTTAACTCGATCCACTTGAGAACACTCATCAACAATTTTCTGATTGACACTAATTTCAGAACCCATTCTGCGCTCCGACCGCCTCCGCCTCCTCCTACCTTGCCCTTGGTTTTGGCTGTTCCTCTGTTCCCCTCTAGATTGTACTCACGTGAGTATCAAAACCAGTATCAAGGGCACCAGTATTCTTGCCGAGGAACGGTTTTTGCTCCCGCTAATCAAGTACTTGTCTGAAAGAAAGAATTCGAGGCCTTTCAAGATTGAGACTCCATTCTTTTTATTACTCCATCATCATTACTTTTTTTTAATACTAAGAAATATGTTTTTGAAGAAATTAATGCTATTCTAAATGTTAAATTAAATATTTCAGTAGCCAAATTAAAAGGAATCATATATGGATGGATTGAGTAGAGTTGTGATGAAATTGAAGTTAAAATTTAATAGGTTTGAGTCGCCATGGCAACATGATTCTATAAGAATAAAGCAGCCAACGAGAATATAAAATTTCAATTTCAATTTCAGTAGCCTGCACTAACGAAAATAACACAACCAATTAGGTTTTTTAGCTCTTTCCTGTAATATGGTTATTATTGTTTTTTAAAATATTTTTAATTTGAAAATAAAATATATTAAAATAATAATTTTTTAATTTTTAAAAATTATTTTTAAAATCAACGCATCAAAATGATTTAAAAATATCAAAAAATTTTAATTTGAAGTAAAGAAAAAAATAATTTTTTTAAAATATTTTTAAAAATATTTTTGAAACGAAAAAACAAATAAAATGTGAGTCATTGAATTACTCTACTAAGTAGTACAATAAAATAATCGATTAATTATAGTATATTGGTGTTTAGAAATGTGGTTAAAACATTGCTAGGTAAAAATTACTTTTTATATTTTTGTATTGTTTTAATATAATAATATTAAAAAAAAATTTGAAAAAAAATATTATTTTAATATATTTTTTAATAAAAAATACTTTAAAAAACAACCCATTTATAATATTAAACACTATCTAAAAGCACAGTGCAACCAATAAATTGTTGATGTAACAAAAAATAATATATATAGAAAACAATAAGTATAAGCAAAAGAAAAACAATAAATGCAATCAACACAAAATTATATGGAATATTTCATTCTAATGTTTACCATGAAGTTGAAAATAAAGAAAAAATTCTAAATAAAGAAAAATATAATCATTAAATATAATATTTAATTTTCTAAACAAATAAAAAAATTAAAAAACATGTTTTTTTCTTAAAAACCTTATACATTAATTTTTTTAATTAAATGTGTTAATTTGCAAAATAATTTTGAAAAGTGAGCTATTTTCCAAAAAATACTATAAGGGTTTTTTGTTTTTGCCGTTGAAATCATATTTTGTAATTTTTAAAATTTTTTTACTTAAAATTATTATTTTTATATTTACAAATTGTTTGGATATGTTAATATTAAAAATAAATTTTTAAAAATAAAAAATGTATTATTTTTAAATAAAAAAACACTTCAAAACAATACATTCAAACACCACATCCGTCAGGCTCCTACTCACAGCACCAAAAGAATAATATATATATATATATATATATATATATATATATATATATATAAAGGAAAAAATATATAAATATACATACATAAAAGCACTATCACCATTCAACACACTCGTTTCGTTCCCTTTCCATTCCCCTTTCTCTCACCCTTTTTATCTGTCCTCGTTTGTGGCGGCTCTCCTCAGATATATTATTTTCGCTCCTCTTCTTTTATATCTAGTTTTACTTGTAATAATAATAGTAAGTAAATAATAATCTCCGTTGTGTGCAAGGATTCTTGGAGGATCGCTTCTCCTTTTATTTATTATCATTACTACTCGCGCGATCCCACTATCAGTACAGCTGCTGCTGCTGCAAATTGATTTATCGATCTGCATCCAATTCTTTAATTGATAATAATAAAGGAGAAGAACCGCCATGGTTGCAGCCACCCAACCACAGCAGCACCCATCAACAGCTGCTGCTTCGACAACAACAGCAAACGCAACATCCGTTGAAGATGAAGCCCTGAAAAGGAATACTGATTGCGTTTACTTTCTTGCTTCTCCTTTAACCTGCAAAAAGGTTCGCTTTTCTTTCTCTATCGATTTTTAGGGATCTAATAACTAGGGTTTCGGATTTACAATTTGCTTTGTTTTATATTTTAATTAGGTTTATCTTGTGTCTTGAATTGAATTTGAGTGAAAACCCTAATCAATTTCTCGATATAACATTGTCGATCTAGATCTTATCGTACGATTTGTCTTTCCAATGTCTTCTTACTGAATCTATGTGGGCAATGTTCAATTGGGCCTGTAAGTATCATTTGCCTTGTGGGTTTTCTTTTCCGATCCTTATCCAGCCGTGTTAGTTAGTTCATATGTTCTATGTTTGCTGGGCTTCCGCAGGAATGCTAATTTTTCTGAAATGTCTAGTGATAGTACTGCTGTTTTCATTAATTGCTTTGTTTTTGAAGTCTTTATAATGCATTCATATTTTTGATTTGCTACATGAATAGTGATGTTTGCTAGGCTTTGCATAAAGTGTCCGAGTTGTACTTTACGTTTCTGTCATCTTTCTATGAAATCAATATCATGTGTCCCAATTGCTTTCTATGTTTATGATCTTACCGCCGTGCATTTCAGTTTTATGCAGTTTAATTTTTGTTAACTGAAGCCCACTTGTTCTTTGTTTCAATAGGGAAGTGAGTGTGAATATCGCCACAGTGAATATGCCAGGGTTAATCCCAGGGATTGCTATTATTGGTTGAATGGTAATTGCTTGAATCCCAAGTGTGGGTTTCGTCATCCTGTAAGCCCCTTTCCTTGTCTTGTTTTCATGTTACGCTCTTCTTGCTTGGTTTCAGTTTAAGATAGTGGGGGATTTTTAAATTTTGCAAGTTTGTCTTGATTAAATTGTTTCATCCAACTTATTAGTATCTAATACCTATGCTCTTATTTCAGCCCCTGGATGGCTTGTTTGGAACCCAAGCAATAGCCTCTGCTGGATCTTCCTTGCCACCATCGCATACTGCTGTGGCATCTGCCACACATGCTCCTCACAATCCAGGCAAACAGGCAGTCCCCTGCATTTTCTTCCAGCAGGGAATATGTGTAAAAGGTGACAAATGTGCTTTCTCCCATGGACCAAATCTTGCTGGTAATAAAGTTTCTCAACCAATGGCACCTACCCCTGGGGCTGAGGCTCTTCCTCCAAAAAAGGCTTTTGGCGGCCTTCAAAAGTGTGCTCAAGAACATAAGATTCCACAAACAAAAATCTCAAAGGCTGTTGAAGCACCCTCTTTTGCTAAACCTGTGTCAAAAGCTGAAATTGTTCATGCAAGAAACATTGCCGGTGTTGTAAGGAATGCAGTGCCACCTACAAGCATGGATGGTGAAATTCCTAGGTATAAAGCAGCAAATCTTCCTCTCATGGTCAATGGAAATTTAAGTCGTTCTAGTCGATTGCATCAGTTACAAGTAGTAGATGATCATGTTATCCAGAATGGCAAGGATGCTGATGAGTATTTGAGGGAGTCCTCTCCTGGTTTTGATGTTCTTGTGGACAATGAGTTGAGGGATTCAGATTATTACCACGGTGAAGAGCAGCTTGGAAGAACAACAGGAAATGAAGGGAGGAACTTGAACTCTGTTGATGAATATGACACAGGCCATTCTGCTGATTATGGTTTGTTAAATGATGACCAAGAAATGTATCGTGATCCACGAGGCTATGATTCCTATGAACTCACGCCAGGGCAGCATGCTTGGGAGCAGCACAGGGCTTCATCAGAAAGAATGTTAATGGCACCAGTTCTTCCAGAAAGGCGAGGTTACGCGAAAGCTGATAGCCCTGAGCACACTGAGGAATCAGATTTGCGTTATCGTTTATCAAAACAAAGGAGGGTTAATGGCTTGAGATCAGTTGTTAGTAATGATTTTGTCCCAGAGAACCATGTTGAGGAGCGAGGTTACCGGGGTTCTTCACGAAGAGACTCTCATCACTTACCTTCACATGAGAGCTCCATTAGCAGTCGTCTTCGTGGTAGAATCAAGCTTCCAGGAAGATCTCCAAACAATGGTGGTGGTGATGTGCGTGCAGAAAGGGAAATTGACAGGGGCAGGAATCGGGGAAGATTGTCACCGGTGAGGTCCCCGGTCACCTCCCAACAAGGGAGGCTACGGGACAGAATGAAAGCTAGGGTGGAAGAGGATTACAATGAGGGGAGAAGTTTCAGAGGTCCTCAAGTGAGAGGAGAATTAATGGATGATAGAAGTACTGATTTTGCTGGTCCTAAAAGTCTTGCAGAGCTGAAAGGTGGGAAAAATGCTGAGGGTAAGTTGCAGCAATCCCTTGGAAAGCGCAAGCACTCGGAGGATAATCTATCATCTGATGCTGTTCTATCATTTGAAGGGCCAATGCCTCTTAGTGAGATTCTCAAGAGAAAGAGAGAGGGTGGAGCTGCAGCTTCTGGCAGTGGAATATCATCTGTTATTAAGGACAACAACAATCTGAAGGAAAGCAGGCAAAGCCTCATCAGCAATTCCAATAAAAAGGCAGATGCAGAGATGCAAAGTGGCATTTCCTCTGTATCGAAGGATGATAACAGTAGCCAAATGCTAAAAAATAAAGAAGAATCCAAGCTTTCAACTGATGGCGCCATTGGAACAGAAGAAGAAAATATTGAAATTGCTCACGGTCAGTCTTCTCAACTTCCAAATCCAAGTGAGATTGAGACTGAAGATGGGATGATTGCTGATGATGGAATGGAAGATCATGAGTACGAAGGTGATGATCAGAGGGATGACAATTATGAATTTGAGCAGGTTGATGAAGGAGAGTACAATTACGAAGAGGGTGAAAATATAGATGGTGAAGAGGAATATGAAGATGAAGAAGATGGAGAAGACTTTGCCAAGAAAATTGGTGTGGTGATCTCATGAAGGATGATAGATAGTTAAGGAGCACTAATTGTGTTTTTTTTGACGACCTTGCAAGATCATTTACATCAGTAGTGGATTCTTCATGAGCAAGGGGTAGTTGCTATGGATTTATTTTTCCTTGTAGAAGTAAAAGTAGAGATATCAAGTTCGTTTCTTGTATTAATTGAAAGAAACTCTTTTTATTGTATCTAAAACTGATTGAATGAGAATTTTGCTTGTGCTTCGGGCATTTTACTTTGCTTGCAAAGCCATAACTTTGCACCAGTACTTGTTTCGTACCTTAGTTCCTTACCAATTCTTTATTTTATTTTTCTGCTTGGATCTGG
>Ga0325402_1000306_pt1 | contig 31410 bp, 12 predicted proteins | sample PopdelMetagenome_22_FD_207212 | JGI IMG/M metagenome (GOLD analysis project Ga0325402, IMG submission 207212) | Populus deltoides microbial communities from Bellville, Georgia, United States - Xylem-PdKOR-R3 | ecosystem: Host-associated > Plants > Phyllosphere > Stem > Wood/Secondary xylem... | reverse complement strand
AACACGAAGCTTGCTCTTGGTTTTGCGACCCGTGACTCATCATAAACCAACTCCATATTTTTACGGTTACAGTATAAAGCTATATCCAATCTAGCCTTGATGTTGTCCTTTGTCTTCCCCCTCACATTCATAACAGTGTTGAAAATGTTCTCAAACATGTTCTTTTCGATGTGCATAACGTCAAGGTTATGGCGGAGCAAATTGGTCTTCCAATAAAGAAGCTCCTAAAAGATACTTCGCTTTACCCAATTATGGGTCAAACCAAAACCAGGAAACTTTTGCTTACCTGATTGAAGGCCAAACACAATGTCACCGTATTCTGAGACAACATCATGCAATTCTTCACCAGAAAGACACAGGGATGTAACATCTTTTTCAACTCTGCCAACAAAGAAATCTTTTCTGTTCTTTCAGTACCTGTGATTAAGTGGCAAGAAGCGACGGTGACAGTAAAAAAAAAAGCTTTACCTCCATTTGCTAGAGTGAATGCCTTGTTGTTTTCCATGCAGTATGGACATGCGAGTTTCTCATGCGTGCTCCAACCAGAAAGCATTCCATAAGCTGGAAAATCATTGATAGTCCACATCAAAGCTGCCCTCATAAGGAAATTTTGTTTCCTCGATATATCATAAGTCAGAGCTCCAGAAGACCACAACTGTGCCAACTTATCAATCAGTGGTCGAAAACAAACATCTATATTCCGCCCCGGGCTTCTTGGACTGGGTATGACAGTAGATAAAAACATGAACTCCGGCCTCATACACATTCTCGGTGGCAAGTTATAAACTGTGAGTATGACCGGCCAACAAGAATAAGGAGCAGCAAATGACCCAAATGGGTTGAATCCGTCTATACACAACCCAAGACACACATTCCTTGATTCAGCTGAAAAGTGAGGATGAACACTGTTAAAGCGTTTCCAGGCTTCGCCGTCAGAAGGATGAACCATCACTCCATCAACCGCATGGTGTGCTTGGTGCCATGTCATGTGCTCAGTAGTCCTTGGTGACATGAATAACCTCTGCAGTCTAGGTGTGATCGGGAAGTATCTAAGTTTTTTATATGCCACTAGAGTCTTTCCCCTGCCAGTTCTAGGTTTGTAACGAGAATACCTGCATGTCATGCACTCGGTCATCTCAGCATTTTTAAGGTAGTATAACATGCAGAAGTTAGGGCACATGTCAATTTTTTGGTATCCTGAACCGAGGGGTTTCATCATGGACTTCGCAGCATAGAAGTTCTCTTTCAGTCTGTTCCCTTCAGGTAAAATGCTTCTTACCCATTCAATAATCTTGTCATACCCGGCCTCACTTAACCTGTGATCTGACTTGATGGTGAACACCTGTGCTACAGCCGATAATTTACTGTGGTTCGTGCAGCCATCCCATAATAGTTCATCAGAATCTTTCAACAAATCAAAAAACCTAACTGCATCTACATTAGGTTCTTCTTCTACGATTGGACATTGACTGACATTACCTTGATTCATTCTCATTGCATCTATAACCATATTTCTGTAAGGATTAGCGTTGTCATTTGCCTCTTCATGCACGTTGCTAGCACTAGAAGTAGACCCAACCACCGTTTCTTCCATTCTCCTCTCACTCTCGCTAACAAATACTTCTCCATGTGCATACCAACACTAGTAATTCTCCATAAACCCTTTGTGTAGAAGATGCATCATTACAATATCTGGATGCAGATACTTTTTATTTTGACACTTCCTGCATGGACACCTAATACCGCCTCCAGTAAAATTTCTAGGAATAGATGTTGTGAAATTAATAAAACCCTGAACCCCGATACAATAATCCATCCTCCGCAATCCTTAGAGTGAATCTCGATACATCCATGATTTATATCGAACCTCTATAAAATTATGATGACATAATGTATTAATTAACTAAGTTAGGTAAATAAACTTGCAAAAATATTACTTTACCTCGAGATTATCCAACAAACCAATCACAACTTCTCATGAATATTAAATATTCATTATCATTTATCAACGTCCATACAAATTAAAATATATAAATTTACAAAAATTACCACTCCGCAATACCATTGACAAAACTTTAAACGGACCCATTAAGTAAGCTATTAATTATTTCAAAACAACACATGTACTTCGGTAGTTCCATAAAGTTTTAACAGTTTACAAACAAATACAATCTTACAAAATCTAAAACAAACCATAACGGGTATAGAATTATACATTCATATACTACAAGTTTGTTTGAGAAAAAACAATAAAACATGTACATTTACTAACAAAATACATATACTAAGAAAACGATAAAATTGACATTTAGTTAAATGTTAAAATTTAAAAAGAAAGAATTACTTACAAAAATTGATAAAATCCTTTGATAAATCAGAACACAGATGTTTTGACCACAAAACTTCAAGAAATATAACTTGTTGTGCTGATATGAGGGAGATTTTTGTTTGGGGGGAGGGGGGCTGGTTGTTTGCAGATGGGGAGAGTTGGGATTAGGAAGAAGAAGGAGAAATAAAGGAGGAGAGGGTCGATGGAGTGGACATATATTAACTTTTACTGACGGTTTCCCCGACGGAATATCCGTCAGTGAAACCGTCGATGATTCTGACGGAAAAATCGATATGTCATCGTACGGATCTGCCATTTCAAATCTGTCGGTGACTTCGTCGGCAATATAAACGGCGATCACTGTACGTGCTATCTTTTTGAATCCGTCAGTGATTCCGTCTGAAAAAATAACCCGCCTCCACGTCAGCGACCCGTTTTTTTTACGACGAAAACATTTCTGTTCGTAATTCAGTCGGTAACTACCGACAGAAATTGTCCGTCAGTAGTTACCGACTGAATTACGGACAGAATATTTTCCGTCGGTAATTTCAACCTCAATTTACCTACATAAATATTCTGTCGGTAAATCTGTTGCTATTTAGCGAATTTCTGGTAGTGTTAATTTTTATCAAATAAAAATGAGGCTCGTGAGATTAGAACTCGTAACCGCTTGGTCATCAAGGCTCTGATAAGTGATACCATGTCAAAGAACCAACTTAACCTAAAAAATTAAGCTGTTAGGTGAGATCTCAAGATATGATTTATATTATTCTCTAATATTTTAGAATGAAAATAGAGTGTTTTTGTGTTATAGACAGCTTTGGATTCCTGTTTTGAAAATATAAAAATTAATTTCAAAGACGTATTCATTTTATGTTTTTCTATTTATCCAATCAAACATAATTTCTATGTCTCTTCCACTATATCATAGAATACTAATAAAATACAATCGTAAAGTTTTATAAATCTTATTCTGTGATTGTTCATCATATATTGAACAGCTAACATCTTATTCCAAGAATTATGAGTTCTACTTATCAATGGGCCACGAATTAAAAAAGCACAACGTTCTTTACCAGTTCTTCACTGCTTTCTGTTCTTTTTTACAGTCTTGGATTTGCATGCTGAATAACATGCCGGTGATACGTTCCCGAATGAACTTTTGACAGCATGTATATAATTACATGGAAGAGGGTGGTTAGGATTTTAAAGAAAGTGGGTGGCAGGGTTTATTCCGACCGCATAGTGTTGTTGATGAACAGAGACACATAAATATTAAATCCAGTCTTAAGGACACCACACTCCCATCAATCATGAGAGGCTGAAGGATCAACATCAATGGGGGGTCGTCTTTTTCTTCTGCTAATTCCATTTAAAGCCAGGCACGGGAGGTTACAGGGAGCTGCGTGGCCCCTGAGATCCATATGGCTATCTATGTCGGACCCCCTTGGGCTTTTATTACCCCCAGCAATTGTCGTTTCTTTCTCCTTTCTCTGTTCTGTGTTCTTGGAATTACTTTGGTTTAAGGAAAAAAATCTTCTTGACAGCCCAACCACCTCTGATCATATCTTGAGTTAATTTGGTGTTTTTGCATGCTTTTTTAGTTCCCTTTTGATTCCAAAGGAAATGCTTGAGCCTCTGGGACCCATTGAACTAAAGCAAGGAGTCCTTGTGCCACTGTACTAATTTGGAGCTTCTGTAGTCTTGTTGTTCAATTTTGGTAACCAAATATATGGGATATATGGGAAAAGATTTTGTCAGGGAATGTTTGGTTTTAAAAATGTTTTTAAAAAAATTAATTTTTTTTTAATTTTTTCTTTACTTCAAATTATTTTTTTTAATATTTTTGGATTATTTTGATATATTAACATCAAAAATAATTTTAAAAAAATAAAAAAAATATTATTTTAATATATTTCTAAATTAAAAAACATTTTAAAAATCAACTACTACTACTATACTCTTAAATATTCTATTAATATTTTAGCCTTCCCGAGTTTTAGAATATTTTTTTTTGGATTCAATGCATCGTAATTTCTCCTCCAATGATCTTAGAATGAAAATGTTTGTCTAAGCTTCTTCAAAAAAACCAAGAAAAAAAAAAGAGAAGTTAGGGAACATGTAGTTTAGACTATATTTATTTTTATGATTTAAAAATATTTTTAAAAAAAATTAAAAATTTTTATTTTTTGTCTTTAAATTTATAATTTTTTAATGTGTTTAGATAATTTTGGTGGGATAATATTAAAAATAATTTTTAAAAAATAAAAAATATTTTTAAAAATATCAACTTGAACTCACTCGATGATGAATCTGATTGATTGAACGTGAGAATTGCCGTCAATAATCACTAACGAATTTTCTTTCAAATGTCTCGTTGATTTAATAACACCCAGCAGTAATTATTGCATTTAAAGACGAATCATAGATAGAAAATAATGTGTCGGTGACAGCGTCGTCTTTAATTATTTCTCTACGGAAATTTGTTGAAAAAAAATTACTTACAAATTTCCTACGCAGATAATTACTTACAAAATTACTAAAAGAAATCGAGATATAATATTACATTTCCAAGATATTCGCTACAGTTCAATGGATTTCATGGTTTTAGCCATGGATTCGTCCTGTCCCTACCTGCAGTTTAACTAATAGAATAAAAGTAATTTTCAATTAAGCGCAATTATATTCAGAATACAAAAAAAAAATTAAAGGAAAAGGCTTAATAAGATAAATATTTTTAAAATACAAATTAATTACATTGCTAAAAATAGAAAATTTAAATATATATTAAATTAACTAACCTAACAAGATTAACTCAACTATAAATATCAAAAACTTGTAAATAATTTAATAAATTATCCTGAATTATACTTAATATAAATTCAGAAATAAACTTAATGATTTAATTATTCAGATTAATGACATTAACTTTCTGAATTCAAGGTAAGTTGTTAACTAGATTAATAAAAAAATATTAAATATAAATCAATTCAAATAAAATAAATAATAGTAAGGTATAATAATTTGAAGAAAAATTAAAACAAAGTTTGTACACAAAGTTTTAATTCTTAAACATAAAATTAACCTAATAACTAAAATAATTGACTAACATTAAAAAAGATATATAAATTAATTCCTGTTAATACAGTAAAAAAAAAATTATACATGAAGAGAAAAACTAAAGAGAAGATTAGAGAGTACGTATTTAGCATTGAAATTTTATGCTAAGGAGGGAGTGTCCGCTGAGAAGATTCCAAAATCACCAATGAATGCCATTTTTGCTGTCAATCCGTTGGAAACATCGCTTGAATACAGCAGAGCAACGAGCCCATTAGCTTGTGCAACTATTTTTTATTTTTTAATTATATTTTATATTTATTAAAATACCAAATTTCTCCTTATTCAACTTAATTATAACTAAAAACTAGAATGAAAGTACAAAAAAAAACTCATGGATACCAGTTGAACAAAAAAGTGCTTTTAAGGATGATTTAATTATCATTTCATTGTACTTTTAAAATGCAAAAAGACCTACTTATTCATAATCAATCTGATAATGACTAATCGACCTTGCGGAAATACCGTATTACTCTCAATAATTTGTTTATTAATTTTTTTAAAAGTGTAAAATGATCATTATACTATTACAATGATCAATAAATCCTCTTACAATAAATAATATTTTTCTTTCTCTAACTAGCTTTTGTAAAATGATCATTATACTATTACAATGACTAACAACCATTTGTTCTTGAACCCTTTCTTAGATAATCTTATAAAAATCATGTGAAATATAGCTTGGGTTGGAATGTGATGTGCCTACAATTGAAATAGTATGGTCAGCTTTCAGTTCTCAGTTCTCAGACCAATGCTATTGACAAATCATAAATTCAATTTCTATCAGGTCCATCACTTGCAAAAACATTCAACCACAGTTGAGGATCATGAGAAGAAATTGTATTCTCTAAATTTCATAACCATGTTGGTGTTATATCCCTCTCAAAAAAAAAATCTTAAATTCAATTACATTTCATATTATTAATGCAAATAAACAATTTTAAAACAATGATAACCATTAAAACACTTACAAAGAATGCTTTCGCTCTTGCATTGACAAAAAAAATATTATTTTTTCCTATATCCTCTTATTTTATATGAGTTTTCTTATATAATTTCATTGGAATCAGTTCTTGCCCATGTTGTTTTTACTACAAATTAAATAGTTTATTAAAAGTTTCACAAATAAACATGTAATTAAGAGTTCAAGAAAAATAACAAAATATATAACAATAAGCTCTTATTAGACTCTTTACATGGTTGATAAACATAATTCTTTCTCTAATGTGTTTGCTCATCGAACTATGACCTTCTTTATTTTTATTTTGTATATTGAATCGTGAGTGATATGTAAGACTTTATATAACCACAAATTGTTTATGTAAAGCTTAATTAGTTCTTTATACTATCTGACCCGACCTTATGAATTGCTTATTTAAGGGTATCGTATAAAAAATCACACAACCTGGTATAGGTATTTATTAAACATAAATTAGGTAAGGAAATAAAAGAGTAAAAGTTTACAATAATATAATAATAATTGATTTAAAATTAACTAGTTGCATTGTGGTTTTCCCACTCTCTCCTGACAAGCACCTTGTAGGTCTCGTCCAACCAAAAATTTTTCCTTAATTAATTTTATACATTAATTAGTTTTTAAATTTTAGAAAACTAGTAACGCAAATTAGAGATTATTTATCTAACCTTAAACTTTTCCCCTAAACATCTATCGTATACATCCATTTAGGATGGTCATGAAGTTGATATTCCATTGAAATAATTAGCTCTTTGAATGACCATTTCCCTTTAAAGGTGGTGGAACAAGTAGCTTTAATATTGATAAACCTGAAAATCAATTTAAGAAAGTTATTTTCATGTAATTGTAAAACTTAAAATAACTCAATTCAAATAAATAACATCATGAGACAAAACATTAATTTTATAGAGAAGTTACCCTTCCATTCTACTATCCATTGCCTGAAATTGACTCTATCAAATAAGAGATGTCTGAAGGATTGCTTGCTATGTTATCCCCAGTGATTGAGTCTTGGTTAATAATTTCTACATTATATGCCTCCTCATAGTCATTACCTAGATTCACGACACAATCACTAAAACTGTAAAAGAATCAATTCAACCTAATAGTTTAAACTCTTAGGTGAGGTCTCAAGATATGATTTATATTATTCTATAATACACCTCATCAAGTGAAAGTCTTTTGGGCTTGAAACTTGCACATACTCACACTATCTTGTGTTTAATTTTTATCAAATAAATAGGGATTGTGAGATCCGAACTCGTGACCGCTTGGTCATCAAAACTCTGATACCATGTCAAAGAACCAATTCAACCAAAAAATTTAAGCTTTTAGGTGAGGTCTCAAGATATGATTTATATTATTCTCTAACAGAAACTACTGCTTGATGAAGCAGTAGCATTTTTGTTGGATTTGGATTTGGATTTGGATTTTTTTTTTAATATATACATGGTACCTAAAAGAAAACGATAAGAACAATTCAAAAATTGAAATATACAATCATACACAAATTAGTTTTTGGCCTCAAATGCAAGAAGAAAAGATGACTTCCTATAATTAAGTCATTTGTCACTAAAAGTCTTAAGAAAACACGTAAACACATGTTCTTAATAATCCTTTTCTAAGTATTTTTATTCGTATTCTAGAGGGTTTGCTGTGATTTGTATATTTATTGTGCTATCATGTTCTTAAATGTAATGGAAACTCTATCATCGATGTCCTCCTGTTAGGTTATCATAAAAATCAAATGTTCAAAGCATATATCAAGTGGACAAGGGCATTATACATATGGTAGATTATCATAGCAAAAGTAAATCACCTAAGTTGTCTATATACAAGTTAATATAAAGCTCAAAATAACAGCAAGTCATAATCCCAACAATTACAAAGATTCAGACTACTTATAAACTAAATCATGAAATAAGTTAAAACATAATTATCCAAGATGAAAATTTCTTATCATGTTTAATGTTGTCATTAAACCCTATAAAATCACCCCCAAATAAGCCAAAAACACTAACAAACCACACTCAATTTATGTTTTAAACCACACTCGAACAATGTCAAACCAGGTTATTCAACAAGAGTTCAAACTTAAGAGTTCAAACTTGAGATGGAGAGATGAGAGCTACTGTTGAAAAATTCAATAAGAAAAAATATTCTTATTATTTTGTACATTTAGATGGTTAGTCATTAATTATGATATTTAGAAACCAATGGGAACGCGGTGCAAACCGCGTTCCCAAAAAATTCAAAAAAAAGTTTTGTTGAAATTTAATATGTTTTGTATCTTTTGGATCGTTTTGATGTGCTGATGTCAAAAATAATTTTTTTTAAAAAAAATCATTGGCATGCATTTCGGCACGAAAAGTTATTTGAAAAGCAACCACAACCATACTCTTAAGCTAATTCTAAATTCATAAACAATTCCATTAATATTCAAATGTGTCAAATTACTAATAGAATTGCGGATAGAAATCCCATCAATGATGTTAAAATGAATTAGAACCCAACAATCCCTCTTATCCCCTCATTTCTTATTCTTCTTCATTTTAAATGCTTCTTCTTTGACCCCTCCCTCCGGCCCGAAGAGTAATATAAAATTATATATTTGCTTTACCTAACATTTTAAATTTTTAGGATGAAATGGTTAAAGAAAAAACATGGTTTGAACTAGAGAATTAATATCCTTAGAATTAATAACTATATATTAATTCAATAAAAATATATGATTTCATTCGTATCCCGTATGAAGAAATGGTTAAGTTTAATGTCTGAACCAGAGAATTAATTAAAGCACTAAAATCATAACAATATACGAATAACTACATATTAATTCAATAAAAAATATATATGATTTCATTCATAACCTTCTCTTTCTCTCCTTCCTGCGCTCTCTCTTTCAATAGTCATTTATTGTTTTTTAAGTCGAAATGATTGTAGATTTAGATTTTCTTTAATCTTAATTTATTGGTTTTTGTGTGATGTCCTTAGTTAGTGAGGTTTTGATCTCTCATTGAAAAATTCTTTGTTTTTGTTTTTGTTTCTGTTTCTGTACGTATATCCAGTTGGGTTTGAATATTCATTCAAGGATCGATCAATGGTGAAGAGAGGAGTGCAGATCTTCTTCAACTACAATATTCATGGGGGTGAAGTTATCAATTTTACTGTTGAAAAAATATGTAAGCACGTGATAATTAAAGAGCTTTGTTTTTTCCTTCAATGGAGTGTTATAGTGCGGTCTATTCTTCTATGCGTTGAATTAGAATGGCAAGTTATTTGTTGTCTTGTGGGATGTTGTAAAGAGCTTGAAAAAACAAAGAAACAAAACTCGAGAAAGTGTTGCCCGGAGAATCAACATGCAATATGCTATTCGTTTAATACAAGTAGGCTAACTTTTTCTTCATCTTCTTTTTCAGATTGGGCGCCCTATGGCACAGGCATTAGCAAGCCTGGAGGTTCCAAGACCGACAAAACTCCTGAGTTGATGGGAGATCTTTAATAGTACAAGTGCATGAAAGGGGCAAGACAAGCAAAGGCGTGCGTATACATGAGAGTGACACAGTACTGACTATGAGCTCTCGATGCAATAGAAGATCATGTCACTAACTCAGTGCATCAATCCTTCATGCAAAATGGGATCCAAATGTCCACGATAGCAATCCTCTTTCTTTCTAAAATCTGGGACCGCAAGACCACGACCATTCTTCTTTACTTAACAATTGATTAAATTCAGTCTCTCATTCTCACATGAGTATATATGTAGATTCCAAAGTGAAATGTGTTCTTGCAAGTCCATGATCATACACCTCCTTTCTTGATGAAAACACAAGAAAGGAAAGGGGGTTTCTGATCCAATCCCTTCTCACCATGATAATCAAATTTTAATGTCTCTTTCTCTCATTCTTTATCATATTTTGTAGCTATAAACTTGTTTTCTTTCATTTGATTATTGATTATACGTACGTTTTGCCCAAGTTTGGGGGATAGGTTCTTCTCTTGTATGTGAAAGGAGAAAATATTCCTAGCCACTTGCTCACCTTTTCTCTCTTTTTCTCTTCCTTTTAGAATCTTTGTGAGTATTGGGTAGGGATACTTTCAAGTTTTTGAATGATTGATGCTATCATCTTTAAAAGAAGAAGAAGATACTTCTTTTTGCTTTTTCTAAATTTTCATCATAAAAAGTAGCATAGGTGTTTGCATGGTTTTGCTTTTGCTATTTCTAATGGGAAGTCAGCAACTTTCCTCGAGGACAACATGCATGCTCCTTCTAGTTCTAGCTAGCTTCCATTTTCCCTTCACGATCTCCCTTTGTTGCCTTGTCAGTTTTCACTCAAATGTAATCAAAATTCCCACTCATGAAATAGACAAAGACATATCCCCATTATCACAAAGGAAGTGCCACAATCACCCAATTAGAGTTGGTGTTTTGGTCTATGAGTTTTCAACCAAGATAATAAAACAAAACTAGTTCTTTCTTGCTAGTACTGCTACATCTTTATTAGTTACAACACTTCTAGAAAATTAACAGATACAAATGAAAACATTGACAGAATTTTTTTGTCGGTAGATTGCGATGACCTTTATCGATATAATTTTCCATTCCTGTATCTATCGTTAAATATCGATAGAAAAATTCTCTTGGTGTATACCGAGGGAATTGCAGTGAGAAAATAAAATATGAAAAAAAAAAGAGTTAAACAGCATGATGACATGTAACTTTTACAAACGACATTACCGATGAAATTAACACTAAAAATTTAATCGGTATATACTGAAGGAGTTACGGACAGAATGACATGGCATTTTTACCGACAAAATGACCAACGAAGTTACTTACAGAATAATTTCATCGGTAATGCCATCGGTAATATTTAATTTATGATCTGACGATCGACCTTCCTCTCCCCCTCCCTCATTTCTCCTTCTTTCTTATGCATTTTTTCTGCAACAAACAGCCGCCCCCTCCCCCTCAATCTCAACACAATTCAACCTTTCACAATAATTTCGGCAATCACAACACTCAGTTTGTCAACATCCGTGTTTTGATTCAAATTTTATTGAAGATTCTCCACTTTAAATAAGCAAATCTACCTTTTTTTTTCATTTGAACTCAATTTTAAAATGTTAATTTTTTTGTATATTTTTGCAATATATGTATTTTGTTTGGATTTTTAATTGTTTTACACAAATAAAAATACTGACCAACTATACATTACATACTGGTACCAACAGAATGTGTCTATCGGTATATTCCAGTGACTATAGAAACCTTTCCCCTTCTTCCTGATACTGTTCATGGTGTTCATTACATACAAGTATGTCGATGAAATGTGTCCATCAATATATTCCAATGATTATGGGAATTCTTCACTTCTCAATGCGCCTATAATTAAAGTTCTTTTGACTGTCCATTTTTGTTTCGACTGCATCACTCACGAAATGAAATGTCATTGGTATTATTTTAAGGGCTTTTTGAACAAAATTTATGCAATGCTGCAACATCGAGAGGGGGTCCCTTCACAGCAAGATCCATTTACCCGCAAGTACGAGGCCAAGTGAAAGGAAGACCTTTCAATGTAAGTTTACTTTCACAACGACATGTTTAATAATTTTTAAAAAAATAATTTTATGTAATGACTGCAATTTCAGGTTTACAAACATTGAGGCTGCGAGAACAATAACATCAACTTTTGATCAATTGTCAATGGGAATCTTATTATTTCAATGGAGCTGGTTTCCAAACATTTTGAATGAAACCCATAGGTCGATGCATAATTTTCAAGGTTCAAGGTTAGTATTAACTTAAATATTTTTTATGTTAATTTGGTTAGTTTATCGAAATTACTAAAAATGGGTTTGGGAGAATCATGCTGCAATTAGATAAGATTGAATTTGTCATAACCCATTTTTTTGTTATTCCCCAAAATTTACCCTTTTTTCTTTTAAAATAAAAAAATCAAAAATAAATAATAATAGCAAAAAGACTGATATTTTGGCAAAAACAAGTTGGAGAGAATTTCAAATATAGAGAAAGACCAAGTTGTAATTTTGAATGAATTGAGAGCATAATTGTACCCTATTGTACCAAAATTTAGAGAGACGTTATAGATTCAAGGTCAAATTAAATCATTACTTGCAAATCTACATAAAAATTAAGTCCAAAGACATAATTAGATTTTTAATAGGCTAATTTGATTTAATCATGAGGTTTAATTAGTGGAAAATTAAGTTTGGGAGCCCAATCCGGGCTTAATTGAGAAGATTGGAATTTTAGAGGACCAAAATTAATTTTTATAAAGTTAATTGATTCAAATCAGGGGTAAAATTGTAAGAAAATTAGAAGTTTAGAATCAATTTGGGGTTAAATTGAAGAAATTCATTGGCAACGACCTTTTTGAAAAATGCATCGAACTCTAGGGACAAAACTAAATGAAATCAAGGGTGAAATTGAAGAGAATTGAAAGTTTAATGGTCAATTAAAGGTTAATTTGCATAAATCTAATAAAGACAAAATGTTCATCTTCCACTATTTATAAATAGAGGATCATTCCAAGCTTTAAAGGAGGAGAAATCTGAGACCAAAGTTGGAAAAAAAATTAGCTTTTTCCTATTTTTTTTTCTTCTCCACTAGCTCTCTTCTTCCTCTTCTTCCATCGCGCCTTCGCCGCTATTACTGCCACCAATTACACATCGGGCTTCCTAACACCACCAGCTATAAGTTTGGCAGCCATTTGCATACAGAACATTGGCTCTACATGCAAAAGGCTAAAAAATAATCACATGGTCACTAGGCCGAACCAATGACCACGTGAACCTGGTTAGACCCGTTTCAGCCCAGCCCAGATGGTTGGACCTGGTCTGACCCATCATTTAAAAAATGAACAAAAAAAAAGAAAAAAAGTTGTTAGGCCGTGAGCCAACCTAACCAAGCCGAGCTACACCCATTTCAGCCCAGCCTGGATAGCGGGGCCAAGTCCAACCCAATATATTTAATAATACTAAAATATTAAAAAATATTTTTAAGAAAATACAAATTTTAAATTTTAAAATGGGAATTTTAAAAATATTTGTGGGCCCCTCGCATGTTTTCTCAATAATTTTACATAATATTAGGCTATAGACTTACACTGTAAGATACAGACCCGGTATTAAAAATATATGGTTTCTTCTAAAACTTCAAAAAATAAATCAAAAAATTTTAAAAATAAATTTTCATTTCAAAAAAACAAAAAAATTTATTTGTGTGCATACGGCCAAATCCTAAAGGTTTTTCATGCATATTTTCTAAAAGATAAAATCATATTTTTTCCATGTTTTAAAAATGCAAAAATAGATATCGTAAGCAGTTTATGATCATCCATTAGGCTTTAGCCAAAATATCGAAAATCCTTCAACAACTATTTTGTTTAATTAATATTAGTAGTGTTAGGAGTTAGCTGTAAACTTTAATACTTGGGGTATAAAATTATATTATAAAGTATATCCTTAAGTATTAAAGATACAAAGTGCAAAATAAATGCAATACTAAAATTTAGCCCTTAGAACGATTAAGATTCAACCCAATAAGTTAAAGACTTCCTTACGAAAAGAGATTTACCTTAAACCTTACACAAGACCAATGGACAGGAAAAAGACTTAGAATAACAATCAAACAACAATGCAGCTTACCTTAAGTAGGATGCACGGGGTGATGCGTCTTTTCCTTGCACAACCATTCTCTTACTCGGACTCTCGCAGATCATTAAGTTTCCTAGTGACCATAATACTAGGTGGTGACTCCTGAACTTCATAATCATAACTTTATGATTGAACCCAAAACTCATTTCCAACACACTCAGGAGGCAGACTTGTCATTCTCAACGCTACGCTCGGCACAACACAAGTAGTAAAATTTTATTTTTTATCTACTAATAAATAATTAATTTGTACCATATAGGTTGCTTGATTTTTGGTACGAGGCGCAAAAGAAAGATAAAAAATATACGAAAGAAAGAAAGCTTTCGGGTTGGAATGACGTGATGGTTTGGAATGATTTCAGATTGTCGTACGTCTCAGAAGCTGTATATGTGAAGACATTCAGCACATGATGTCCACACAATTCACGCAATGTCACAGTTCAGTGTGGAAAATCAAAATCAGCGTGTTCACAGTTCTGTTACCACACACACCGACAGCTCTATTCCGTTTGTTTCACATACGAAACGAATGGTAGGATTTTTTTATTACATCCATTTTCTTATTAGTTTTTTATATATAAATATTTAATTAACAATATTTTTCTCTTGCGAGCCAAACCAATAGAGCTTTTTGATGAAACACATGTGTGGAGTGATGATCGTCAAAAAAGGGTGTAATAGTTCGTAGATAACCGAGCTCATTACTTTGTGGTATGTTGATTTTCAAATTTTTTTTTCTTAAGTTATTATTTCCTTAAATTTGATGAATTTATTTTTTTCTTTCAATGATACATATAACAGCCAGTTGAATGAGAAATACAGGGACAATCCTTTGACCCATTTGGATCTCGATACGGATTTACGGTTAGAGGTAGGATCGTCCAGTGGAGGCGATAAAAATCGAGTGTATGAACTTTTTAACACTACAGCCGAGAACTTACAAATGGCATGTAGTGTTTTGACCGTTGGATGCTCGTAATCGATTCTAAGAACTCAAACTTCAGAGTTCGCAGTGATGTTAGACCAATGAGTACAAGCTCGGACAACCCATCTTAATGAAAAAGATGAACGACTCACTGCTAATTATAAAGAACTCTGTTGATTGGTGATGGAGATGAGATCACAAATAGGTGATACATGTGCACTCTCTAATTGGCTCCACGGTCCCAACAATGATGAACATCCTTCTCTTCCTCCTCCAATGCTGCCTCTATTTTCTATTTATTATATTTGAGCATACAAATGTTTAAATTTGTAATAAATATTTTCTTTTATATTATTTTAATTATTTTCTACTTATCTTCAATATATTTTTAAAAAATATATATATTTTTAAAATATTACTAATAGGATTACTGACAAAACAACTCTGCTAATATATTCCATGAAGAGTTTGAAAAGAATTACTACAAATGTCACTACTACTGTTAACTCACCGATGAAATTACAGATGGCATTCTATCGATGATATGTTATATTTACCAATAGATATATCGATAGGAAAATAAAAACACCGATGACATTATATATATGGTTTTCTTATCACTGATATGTTAAATTTACCAATGGAGATAACGACGGAATGAAGCAAGTAAATTTTCTTTTTTCACTCACTTTGTCCGTCTATAAATTCATCGTATATTTATTATTGACAAACCATAAGTTACCAGTGAGAGTCTTTTTGACAGACCATTTTCATTCATAAACCTATTAGTAATATACGTACCAACAGATTGTACGTGTAAATACCGACAGAAATTTATATCGATAAAACTATTAAATCTAGTAGTGCAACCGTTCAATGCAAGTACATATTTTTGTATGATAGTCAAATGTGCTCTTCTTTATTGAACTTAATCTAATGGTATATATTTTTTTCGATTATTATAACATGATGATTAATAATAATGTAATATTTGATCAAGATATTATAGATATGTAGCAACTTGAATACCATTTGTATTTTTTTATGCAAATATATTCCTATTAAGTAAGGTAAATTTATTCTAATTAGGTTGGCTTTTTCATAATTTACTGTTATTTTTTAAAAAAAAATATTTAGTAGAGTGACACATCTTTTAAAGCCCAGTTAAATATCAATCTATAAAACTAGTCTTCATGCATGCATGTGTGTATTGTAAGTTCTTAAAAACACTACTATCTACGTTATTTCTCTTTCATTTCACGATGTTTTGAACAAACATTTACGGAAAATCTAAAAATTTGAAAAAGATTAAGCTTTCACATTTGATACGAGAATGATGGTGTAAGATTGGAAACTTGCAAAATAAGTCTTATTAGAAGCTTCAGGGAATCCTATAATGTTTAAATCATAATTAGGATGATATTGGTAAAGAAAAAAAAAAGTTATAAAGAAAAGGTGTTTAAGAGTGTTATGGTGATTGTTTTTTAAAGTGTTTTTCACTCGAAAATGCATTAAAATATTATTTTTAAAAAAAATATATTTTTTACAGTAGCACATCAAAACAATCAAAAAATATTAAAAAATTATTTTAAACAAAAGAAAAATCGTTTTAAAAAAACATTATCTAGAACACAATTCAAAACAACCCCTTGTACGAAGAACCATACACATTATTATTCCCTTTAATTATATTATCCTCTAAAATGCATGGGAGTTTCACTGTGCTTTTGTCACTATGTAAAATTTTATTTTATTTTTTCAATTTGGTCCTCAAAATTTTTTTGGGGCGATCTAGTCCTAATTTAGTTGTAATTGATTTCAAATTCTTATGAAAGGGTGAGATAGGAAGAGGGAAGACCGAAATGAAAAACGCAGCAAACATGGGTGGTGTACCATAAGTTTTGAAAAAAATACAATTTGGTCCTCCAACTTAAACAATCACTCAAATTATACAATTTTGGTTCCTCAAAATTGTTTCAATTTTATTTTGGTACAGAGGTTTATTTTTGTTATTTTTTTGTCCCTTGTTGAGAGGAGAAAGAAAGGGGTCGCCGGATTCCGGCGGTAGAAAGAGAAATTTATTGTTTACATCGATTTAGACCACTAAAATAGAGAATTTTTGTGTCAAATTATTCCATTTAATTAGGGGAGCTCATATTAGGTGTTTTTGTACCTTAAAAGTTCATGAAAAAAGAGATATGAGCTCAGGTTGATTTTTGGTTTTAGGTTGAGTTTGGTTTTTTAGGCGGTTTTCTAGTTTTTTAAGGCCATGGATAGATTTGTCGTGATTTCTAAGGTTTTTTATAGGTATTTTAGGTTAAAACGGGTTAAAAGACAGGTTTTTAGGTCAAAAAAACATAGACCCTGATTTTTCAGCCACCATAGTGGCGGAATCTCGGCAAACAGGCAACGTGACACAGATTAAAAAAAAAAGCGAACAACGTTGGCCCACATGTGGGCCCTGGTTAAATGAGCCAGGCTGACCTAGCTTCCCAAGCCTAGTAGCTCCTAGCCCTTTTTCCCCTATTTTTTTTATTTCAATTGATGCTTTTTTATATAAAAAAAAACATAATTATATTTACATTAGTACTCCTCTCTTTTATGTTATTTAGAGAACCTCTTTTAAATAATATTGATTTTTTGGTTATGTATTTAATTTTTGGAGAGGTTTTTATGATTCATCTATGGTTTTGTTTATCTTTTGTATAGATAAACTGTATTTTTAAAAATAACAAATATTTATTTTCAGATAATATTTTTAATATGTATAGCCTTACATGTTATTTCTTTTTTCTTTTTATTTTATTCAATCAATTTAATATGTTTGTCTATTTTTATTATTATTTGATTAATTAATAAACATGATCAGGTAAATATTCTATTTTTTAAAATTAAATATCTTGATCTATATTTGTCTCTTGGTTTTTTAAGTTTTGTTTTCAGGTATCATTAATGATTTTTTATTTATTTATTAGCGTATATAATTTTTAATTTATTTGATTACACGTGTGTATAAACTTTTTGATTTGTTAAATTTATTAAACTACAAAAATATATTAAAAAAATTCATATATGTAATATTTTATGAAAAATAAAATTCGAGTCATCGTATCAAGTATTAAACTAACAAGGGTGAGATTTTCTGTTCCATTTCGTAGCAAAATCCCAACTTCTTTCCTGGGAAAGATTGAAAACGATTTGGCCATTTGATAGAAACTATCAATTCGGTTGTCAATGTTTTTTTTTTTTTTTTTTTTGGTAAGATGTACAGATCTCAATTCGAATATATAGAAAGAAATATCTTCTTGAGTTCTTGTGCTTGAAGTATAATGGAAGGCTGATTCATGCCTATCAAGGCTATGTTGGGTAGGCTAATAGTTGAGGGCTTTGGGCTTAATAAGTTGTAGGGAAAGATCCGACTAAGTAAAATCAGGAAAGGGCCCAAATATTACTTTGTTTCGAGTGGGAAAAAAAAAAGAAAAAACATTCAAATGCGGTGAGCGTGGATCGAACACGCGACCTTCAGATCTTCAGTCTGACGCTCTCCCAACTGAGCTATCCCCGCTTTTGCTTCTGTGTTCTCTTACTGTTATATATAGTATATTCATTAGATTCTTTGAACATGAATGGTTTACGTATAATTTGAAAATTCTCTTATGTGGTCCATACGATCATAAATTATTTTGCTGTCAGTTTTCATGTTGATTTAAATGATATTACCTAGGAAAAAAAAGATGAGGGGGTAAAATTAACTAATACACCCAAGTAGAGATTTCAGTTTCTTTTTTTTAAAAAAAAAAAGATGATTAGCTTGAATCTTTTTTTATTATTATTAATATAGGTGTTCGAGCCAACTTGTATGTATCTTGACTAATATCACGGGTCTTGAAATTAAAGATTATGTACTCCTTCAGTGACTATCATATTAGTAACCACAGGATTCGAATCTGAAATTATAAGGAGAATAAATCTTTTAGTTTTAAACTCTTATCATTGTATCATCTATTAAATAATTGAATCTTAAATATTAATAATATGGTGATCTCTCAATAATATATAAGCTTCAGAAAAAAGGAAAATTGATGAAAAAAATATCATGGGGCCAATGAGGTATCGATAATTTGATGTTGTTGGTGAGAAGGACTCCAGTTGATGCCAAAGTTCTCTTTGAAATTAATTGATGAGAAAAGCACGACAAATCACCAAGTCACTATGATGCATGCATGAGCGTAGCAAAGAGAGGATTTACTGTAAAGAGTTGAGACATTCTAAATTTATAATGAGATTTTTCAAGCTATAATTGCTTTCCATGGGACTACGGCATCGTTTTGCGATGTAGGAGTGAGGTCTCATTATTTATCATATCATAGATATAGTTTGGAATTGTATTTCAAAAAATATTTTATAAAAATTTTAATTTATTTATATTTTTAAATCATTTTAATACGTTGATATCAAAAATAATTTTTTTACAAATAAAAAATATATATATTATTTTTCATCTTAGAGATTATTTTTTTTGGCCAAGAACAAATAATAATTTTATTTTTAGAAATGCTTTATATTAAATATAAAAGAAAAAAAATTATAAATAAATTATAATAATCCATTTGAAATACTATAAAACTATAAAATAGTTAAAAAACAATAACTAGTGTTTAAAAGAAGTGAACTAAACATTTTTTTTATAAAAATAATAGAGAGGGGGTATAAAATTAAATTTAAATAAAGAATTAATAAAACAAAAGATGTCATGCATTGCTACTCACCTGGCCAACTACCCATGAGCTTAGGTGAGCTTGGAACCCAGGCCCATGTATTCTGGCTTATTTTTCTTGAAGGAAAACTAACACATACACTCCAATATATATATTTTCTTTTTTTATATACTAGATGAAAGGTCGTTTTTTGTTGCAAATTTGTTATCTTTCGATATAATATTTTTTTTAATTAAAAATGTTATTTTCTATTACAAATTTATTATCATTTGCAATATTTTTTAGTTAATGAAAAATTAACGTCTGAATTTTGAAACCTTAAAACATCCATTTAACTCTCTTTTTTATCACTTGAAAATATATTAAAATACACTTTAAAAGCCTTAAAAACTCATGTTTGCATCCAAATAACAAACTTTAATCTCTCTAAAAAAAATAATTGAATCAAAAAGAACTTTAATGGCCTCAACCTACCTTTTCAACATTGTGAGAGGAAAAAAATAAGCCACTTTCATTGAATCCCTTTGAAAATTTCAATCTATTAACACTAAGATCACTCTTTTTAGTGACTAAAATGTCAATGACCATTAATTTTCTCTCTCCTTGACATGTTTAGTGACATTCTCTCTGCTCTCTCAACTTTCAAGGACTGAAATGTAAAAAAAATAAAGTTTTTAATTGAAATTTGAAATGCTAAAATTCTAAGGACCAACAAAAAATAAAATCAAAAGTATAGGAAGCAGAATGAAATTTTCCATGCTAATATCAAAATGAAATTTGTTCTATTTTTTTATTAAATTTGAAATGTATTTTTTTAATTTCTATTTTTAACAACTAATAAATTTCTATTTTATACAATCGGTTTTTAATTCATCATTAAAATATCTAAAAATATTTGAGTGCATAAGAAAATACAAATTAAAGACATCTTAACTTGTAGAAGCACGATCATTTAACTTGGAAGGATGAAAAAACAATTAAAAGAATTTGATAGTAAAAAAAAAAAAACATATATACATTCTTCATATGAACAATGCACACCCTATAATTTTTAACGGCCAATAAATTTTTAGTTATAAAATTAGTTACTCATCATTAAAATATCCTTAAATAAAGTTTGAAAAAATACAAATTAAAAAACTAAAACAACAATCATTTAACTTGGGAGCAACAACCAATAAATTGTTTTTTTTTTTTAAATTGATTTTCAATTTATCATTAAAATATCTCCAAATGCTATGTGTTTGTATGCATGAGAAAATACAAATTAAAAGACATCTCAACTTACAAAATCACAATCATTTAACTTGAGAGAATGAAATACAATTAAAAAAATTTGGATGGCCAAAACTATATATATATATATATATATATATATATATATATATAACAGCTCCCATCCCATAATTGTTAGTATATTTGTTAGTGTTAATTAATTTAGTTCATATATCACCTTTTCATTATCAAAAAATTAATATATTACTTTTCGATTATTATTTTTTAATTTAATAGTTGTCTCATTTTTAATGAATCAAGGTATTGGAGTAAATTAATGAAATAAAAAACAGTTGTTTTGAAGTATCCTTTGCTGCTAAAAATTAGATTTTATCAGGCATAAGAAACATGTTGAGACTTTTGGTAACATATTTTTTAAAGGATTAATAAAAATTATAAATAATAAAATATATTTGATAGATTATTAATTATTAATTATTTATTGATGAAACGTTTTTCTTAAACAAACAATCCTAAAAATCTCATCTACAATTTCTTTTCAACTTTATAGCAAGATAAAATTCAATTCAAGTTTTTTTTATATTACTAACTAATGACCACTAATTTTGATTTTTTAAATCATTATTGTTAAACTCAATCCAAGGTTGACCCGATACACGAACCAAGTCACAAGTTTAGTAAACTAATTAATTTTTATCCAAGGTTGACCCGATACACGAACCAAGTCACAAGTTTAGTAAACTAATTAATTTTTTTAAAATAATTAAAAATAATATTATTTTAAAAAATAACATAATTAAAAAAATAATGATTTTTTTTAAGTTGATCGAATTACAATAAACTCAGGTTTTTGAATGGATTCAAACCAGATCATTTCCTTTTTTTTTAATTCATCTAAAATAGATTTAACCAAATCTTAAATCCACCTGACTAATTTAAATTTTATAAAGTATTCTAAATATAAAACATATTGATTGTGTACCATAAGAAAAAAAAAAGAGTAAATGTAATAAAAGGCATCAATATCTGGAGCTTTTTTTCCTTTTAAAATCACTAGATAATAATAGGGCTGAGTAAAAAAACCAAAAAATAAATTAAATCGAGAAAATAGAAAAAAATAACTGAAAAAACCAAACCGTGAAAAAAAACTGATTAAACTAATTAAATTTTAAAAAAACCGACCGGTTCGGTTCGGTTGTTTAAGCCTGAAACCGAAAAAACTGAACCAAACCAAACCCAAATCAGAAAAAACCAGAAAAAACCAATCAAATCAAAAAAACCTAGCTAAAACTGAGACAAACCGGTTTAAATCGGTTTTTGTCCTAAAAAACAAACCGAACCGAAACCGGTCAGTTTGAATCGGTTTTGGTTTTTTTTTAAATCAATCTAATTACTTTTTTTTAATAAAAACTAAATTAAACTGAAAATAATCACCCAAGATAATAACAAGAACAAAAGCGCATTAAGCCAATTGTATTTGTAAGGGGGGAAAAACAGATATAGAAAAAAGAAAAAGAAAAAGAAAAAAAGAAGATTAAACCAACTGTGACTGAAGATAACAGAATAAGCCCAACTCTTAGATGAAATCCGAACGGAGGCCCATATTACTTCAAAACCGGCCCAGAAAAGTCTTCTTAAGAAAACCCTAAATCTTCACTATATAAATTCCTTCCTCTGCCGTCAGCTTAAACTTTCCTCCCCAGTAATAGGGTTTTTGCAGCCGAAGAAGAAGAAGAAATGGTACTCTTCTTCCCTTCCATGTAACAACAATTGCTTTGTTGATTGATGGTGTGTTACCGACATGTTTGTTTGTTTGTTTCGTAGGGGAAAGGAACAGGGAGTTTTGGTAAGAGAAGAAACAAGACTCACACCCTCTGTGTGCGATGCGGCCGCCGCAGCTTTCATCTCCAGAAAAGCCGTTGCAGTGCTTGTGCATTTCCTGCTGCCCGTGTCAGAAAATGTAAGTTGCACCCTTTCTAATGGATCGAGAGTTGCTTCATAGACGTTCTTACTTTTTATTACTTAAAGCAAGATTTGTGGTTTCTTCATTGCTTCTTAATTTATTTTGTTATTTCTTGTTTCTTTACTTGAATCTTTTTAATATTTTTGGGATTTGTATTTTGATTGACTTTAACCAGCTTAAGACCTTTTTTTATTCAACCTGAGGTTAAGAATGAGAATTGTAGCTCTGTTTCCATTCCAGGAAATCATTTGTTATTTTGCTCCCAGGGTATATTTTTGTGTGAATTTGTTTTTGCATGTTGTGTTTGTAAAATTTTTGACGAAATCATTTGGTACCTGTTCTTAGATAACTGGAGTGAGAAGGCTATTCGCAGAAAGACCACTGGAACTGGCCGAATGAAGTACCTCCGTCACCTGCCACGCAGGTTCAAGACTAATTTCAGAGAAGGTAAAATTAAAACTCAGTTTGTTGTTGAAATTTGTTGATTGTTCATGTGATGTGAACGTAAATTTATCTTCTTGTATTGGTTTTGATGTTCTGTTATTTTTTTGGTTTGTTAGGTACTCAAGCAGCTCCAAGGAACAAGGGAGCTGCTGCAGCTTCATCGTAAGTGTTAGAAGGGCGATGAAAGTGTGTTTTATTTCAATGTTTTTGAATTTGCAAACAAGAAGTTTTGAATTGTTGTTACTTGTTAGACACTGAATTGTTTTCAACAATGGAGAGTTACAAATGTTTATCCTTCTGTTATGGTAATGAATGGTGATCACCTCTTATTGTGTGTGCCGCGCGCGTCTAACATCCAACTTTCTTACGCGTGGCCCCATCCAATAAAAATGGTTGCAATTAGGTTGTTCCTTGAACATGCATTTACATGGGGATTGGGGGTGGGTGTTTCTAAGATGATGCATGGTGATTGACACAGTGCAGGCTTCTTAAGCATCATGGTATCTTAGCTTAACGGGTCTTTGATTGAGATGTATGGTAATATGGCAGAGCTGGAACTAGCTGGCCTTATTTTTACGTTCTGATATTGATAAATTTTATTGTTATGGAATGCGTGATGGTTAAAGATTATGCATTTGTTGAGCGATGCTCTATTCAAGGTCAGGCATCAGTCCGCTTTCAGTTTATCATATCAGTTGAGCAATGTAAGCCTGACTGCGTCTGCTGTGGTCAGGAGTTTGGAGTCACTTCTATATGTGCATTGTCTCACAGCTCCGCTTCCATTGCATGATTTCTGTTTTATGGTGGAGGCCCGTTGAGCAGAGACTGGCCATGTGCAGAAAACAAGAGAAAAAAAAAAGAGTTTTCGGTGAATCTGATAGATCTTCGCCTGCTTTCTGATTTATCCCTGCCATAAGGTGGTGGTGTTATTGATTTAAGTTGGATAGCGTTTATAATCAATCAACTGGCAACTTTTGTTGTAACAATCCGCTTGGCTATATGAACATGGGAAATCAATTCTGCATCATAGGTTTTGTTTGAAATTTTATTAAAATAATATTTTTTTTAATTTTTTAAAATTTATTTCTAATATTAACATATTAATAAAAAAATTTCATGAAAAGTCAGAAAACCGCAGATCCTGTTTATCTTATCCGCTTCTGAATTAAATAATGATTTGTCAATATTTTTGCAAGAACCCTCAAATCCGCCATAGAAACCCAAAGAAATTTCGATACATCATAGTATCATATCTGTTCAGTTCATTCTCACAAGCCTTATTAAATTTGGATACAGCAGCGGCACTGGATGCTATGCAAGCATTTCACCTGTGTTTGTTTTTTGAAAACTAGAAAGTATTTGTTTTTTTGAAAAATAGTTTTTTTAGAAAATAAATTATTAAAAAGTAAATTATTTTTCAATGTTTTATAAAAAAATGTTATAAAAATCAGTTGGAAAATATTTTTTAGTGTTTAGTTATATAATAAAAAATAAGCTAGAAAATAACTTTTTAATATGTTTTTTCAAGTTTATTAAAATAATAAGAAACAAATCTTAAACTTTGTTTGTTTGCTGGAAAATAGTTTTCTTTTAAAAAATGATTTCTTTATAAAATATATTCCTGAAAAATAAATTATTTTCTGATGTTTCATAGTGTCATGAAAAATAAGTTGGAAAACATTTTTCAATGTTTTGTTATATTATGAAAAATAAGCTCGAAAATAGCTTATAATATTTTTTTTCAAGTTTATTAAAATAATAAGAAACAAATCTTACAGCTTGAAAAATTGAATGAGAATGAAATTGAAAAAAATCTAATTTTATAAATTATCTAAAATAAAATAAATAATAATCAAACTAATGGAGATCAAATCTAATAAATAAAAAAAAATGAATGATGATGAAATTAAAATAATAATAATTATAATTTCATAAATTATTTCAAATAAAATAAGTAACAATGAAAAGAATAAGGATCAAATTTGATAAACAAAAAATTTCAATTAAAAAAATGATAAGAGAAAAGCAAATAAAAATCATAAAAATAAGAATCAAAGTTAATATAAAAATCAAATTTTAAAGGATGAAATTAAAAAAAAAAATCAAACAAAATATATATCAATCAAAAATTTAAAGACCAAATTTGATATAATCATCGAATAATATGATATTTCTAAATTTTTCACAACTTCTAAAAAGTGTTTTTCATCCAAAATAAAAAAAAACACTTTCCTGAAAATTAAGCCAAATTTTCTGACTGGAAAGTATTTTTCGTTAATCAACTTTCTTAATAGCAAACAAAAAAAAAATTGGAAAGTGGTTTCTACTTTTCAGGAAAACACCATCTTAATTAATTAATCAACTTAAACATCAAAACTCATTGAGTCCTTCAGTTAAACCAGTAGCAGAGTAAATCTGAGGCATTATAATCAAGTAATAGGTTCTCTACTTTTGTAGCAAGCAGAACTTGGAACCACTCCAGCACAGCCCTCGTATCAATGTAGCAAGGATACGATATATATTGTAAGGTGACACCGTTCAGCCTTCCATGTAAACAACCACTCAATTTTCCATGTATTTTCCTGTCTGGCTCTTCCCATCTATATGTTCTTTCACTCTTTGTTTGAATTGGTTAGCACAGTGGAACTTGCCGGAGCATGATCGCTAACCAATTTAGCACAGTGGAACTGTTAGTGACAACAGCCAACTCAAGTCGGTTAGGGTCTCTGTCCCACCTATGGGGTATCAAATGCATGGAATTCAACAAAATGTATAAAACTTGTAATCCATTCGACATATTTGGAATTTAGCTGCAAATCCTGCCAGGATCAGCAATGGCAATGTTACTAGAATGGTCTGTCTATGATGTGAATGGAAACTCACCAGGGGCCAAGGGAAAAGCTTTTGATTCTGCATTCTTTTATCTCAGTGTTTGAGCCAGTAGTTTCGCAACTGAGCCATGTGCAGTAGCATCTCATCACGACCTTGATTGGTAACACCACTGGTCATGATCCAAGGAGGTGCTGTCTCAAAGAAGTCACGTATCAGCTCCTGAAATTCATTCACATTTTCTTCGGGCCTTTTCCCTCCGTTTTTTTTCTTCTTCCTCTTGTCGCATTTGGTGAAAATTAATGTCATGGGAACCTGAAAGGCAATAAATTAACTTTTAGACATCCTCCCCTTCCTCCAACCATGACTTGGATATAGATAGCAAGTGCTATCTCCAATGGAGAGGCTTCTGATCTACAAACAACTTTTAGCAAGTTTCTGATCTCTAATGGATATTTATATAAGACTCGAAACCCCAAGGTCTATTTATATCAACACGGGGGGGAAAATGCAATTGAAGCCACTGGAAAGTGTTTGCTCATGCAAAGTTAAGTCTGGAACATCCTAACCAAAAACAGCTAGGGAAAGGGGGAAAAATTGCACATGCATCGTCAGCAAAAAAATTCTCAAGAAGCTAACAGCGGCAGGTCATCAATTGATATATTCCCTTTATCTCATCTAACAAGAAAGAAGATTTCACCTGATTCTGACCCAGCCAACTGGCATATTCAAGATCAATTTTCTTCGCAGGAATACTAGCATCAATAAGAAGGAATACTGAGACCAAGGTTGAGCGATTGAGAAAATAGTCTTTGGTAAACTTATTCCAATCTGTTCGAAGTTCCTGCGGCGCAGATGCATACCTGTTCAGAGCAGAAACAAATGTAAAACAGTGCAAATTTAATGAAATGGACAAACTAGATAAATCAACAACGGAAGATCAAATTCATTTAAACAGAAAGAAGTGGATAAAATTAGTTATGATGCTTGAGAAAGTGAAATAGGCACTTCTAATCACCAATCAGCAAATAGTTAAGTTTATTATCAACTAAACTCAGTTTACTCCCCAGAAAATAGATTCCAAACCTGAAAACAGCATTCGATATTGCACCTATACAAAATTCGTACGTGATTAAAACGAACCAAAGCATTGAAACCATACCCATATCCAGGCAAATCCACCAAGTACCAGCTATCATTGACCTTAAAATGATTGATGCACTGCGTCTTCCCTTCACCAAGAACAAAAACCAAAACAAAAAACACAAATAATATTCAGTTCTAAGCTACAAAAACCCATAATTTCTTGCTGCAATATCCATCACATAACACAAAAACAGACATGAATAATAATAAAAAAAAAACACGACATTATTATCAACTAACCAGGTTTTTTTGAGGTAAGCGCAAGTTTCTTTCTTCTAACAATAGAATTAAGAAGAGAAGATTTGCCAACATTAGACCTTCCAACAAGAGCAAACTCAGGCAAACCATCAGAAGGACAATCTTCAGTTCTAACACTACTTTTAATAAACTCAGCTTGAACAATCTGTGCATCCCTTGCATACTTACTCAACACAATATTAGACCCTTTTAAAACCCTAGCACTTAAACCACTACTATTCTCATTGACTGAAACCTCAGTGTCTGGTGGGATAAAGAGTTTGTCAATTGAAAATTGGGTTTGGGTTTGGGTTTGTTCTTGGAGTGCTAACAAATTGTGGGCTTCTGTGAAGGGAATGGGTTCTGTTGTGGTGACTGTGGATTTGAGCCTGGAAAGGGTTGAGAGTTTAAGTTTGGTTATGAGAGGAAGGTTGATATGGGTGCATGGAGATGGAAGGGGGTGAGTGAATATAGAGAAGTGAAGTTTTGGAAGCCGAGAAAGAGCCATCTCTTTGGGTTGCCTTGGAGTTTTTAAAAGGGTGGAAGCAATAGCTACTATGTCTAATGTGGTTTTGACGAAGGAGGGTGCCGCCGGAAGGGAAATCTGACTAGGGAAGAGAAGATGTGCGGATAGTTTAGCTAGGCTTAGCCCAATAATTCTTAGATTATTTGAATTTACCTGAATATTTTGACCGATTAAATTAAAAAATTAATTTCAGATCTTAAATTGAAATTAATGTAATTTATTAGATTTACTTGATTAATTTATTTTATTTTTTTATATTTTTACAAATTATTTTTTTATTATACAATTTATATATTCAATAACAGTTTATATCCTTAATAATATATTTTGTTTAAATTTTTGGTTTAATCCAGAATTTTAAATGTAATTTATAAAAATATAAAAGAAAAGTAAAATTTATATCTAACTACATGATGGATTTTTTAATTATTCCTTTATTTATTTATATAAACTAGATTTGATTAGTTTAATATTTGATAATAAAAATTTATAGATAATTATTTTTATAAGACTTCCATCTTAATATATATATAACATTTATAATTAAAAAAATCTATTTTTTTAGTTATACTTTAAATCTTAATATTTATATAATTGATTTCACTTTACTCATAATATGTGCAACCTTACATAATATTTTTTTATTTGATTTTATTCAATTGTTTTTAAGTTTTAAGTGTGTATCTATTTCTATTATCGTTTGATTAAATAGAAATTTGATTATAATAAACAAGTTTATTAAATATAATTGGGTCCATGACCAGTGTTACGAAATTAAATATTTTGATCGACATTTATCTTCTAATTTTTTTTTTAGTTTAGGGCATGCATAAGATTTTTTTATTGACAATTAGGAATTTTTTTATGTCAAAAGATGTGATGGAAAATTAAGCTTGCAAATTTTTTTTATGTGTCAAACAAATTATCCAACCCGGGGAGAAGCACAAGTTAGATATCTAGTATATTTAATAAAATTAATTAAAAATTATATGTGTTAATAAATTAAAAGGAAAAGGCTATCAACGCTAACCCAAAACTAAATCATAATATTGAGAGATAAATATGGATTAAAATATTAGATCTCACAACGTGAAGAGCTCTTAATTTTTATTATATATATATATATATATATGTATATATATGATAATTCTATGATCTCTAATGAGAGTTACACAAAAATCTAAAAGAGCTTAGTAAAACATTATGACCCAAGACATAACAAATTGGGGATTAGAACAATATTTTGATTTCTTATGGGAGTTATGTTGTCTTTTTCACATGAGCTATTTATCATTACCAAAAACAATTGGATAAATTGGTGTTATTATAATTTTTTGTACAGTGAAATTACTCAATTACCTTTAAAAGAAAAAAAAGATTGAACTTGCTTGGATAATCTTTTTGCAAAACCCTGATTTGAAAATTTACGGTGTTAATAAAAAAAATTTGGAAACCAAACCCAATTATGAAATGAGTCAACATAACATTTCGATCGAAAGAAAAATAAATAATTAAAAACAAATTCTTATGAAATAAACTTTTAATTACAGTATTTTAAATGTGGGTCAAGATGAAGTAACCAATTAAATAAGAAATAAAACACATGAGCTAAACATAAAGACATCATTGTAAATAACTTAAATTAAGATCATATAAATGGCTCTCTCAAGCCATGGCTAGCGATTCAACAAGGTTGAAGGGCTAGGGTTTTTTTTTATTCATTTATTTCATCAAATCATGAGAGAAAAACAAGATTTTAAGCTAGATTAAAAGACTAAAAAGGGGTTAAGAGGATCTAAACTAGAAATCTAAAGATTTTTCTTGATTTTAGAACTTAAAAGCAAGAATTTTAGGAGTTAAAGGGAGAAAGAACAGAAGATGAAAAAAGCTTGATATCCTTTGTAATTTCTCTTTGAATCACTTTCGTCATGATTGGTTTTGGTTTTAGCACAAATTGAAGCTTAGCTAGTAATGTGCAGAGTATGAAACATTGAGTTTTATAAGTTAGATTACTTGAAATAGTGTTTTGTTTTTAAAAATTATATTCTTAGATATGAAAAACAAATGGGTAATATGAGAATTGTGGAAAACTTGAAGGAAATCATGTTTCCCCCTTTGAAATGAGATTTTGGCCTAGACTTAGAAATAGAAAAAAATTGAATTGGTAAATTGTTATGGAATTTGGGTTAAATTGTGTTAGGACAGGTAGGAAATAGATGAGTAAGAAATTAATTTTTTAATGAAAAACTAAATTAATATTTAATATGCTGCACAAACCAGTTAATCATTTAGAATTACTAAATGATGCAGTCGATCGATTGATATGAGTAACAGTAAAATATATAGAATTATTAAATTAAAAATAATAAATTTTCGAGTAGAATTGAACGGATAACATTAAAGAGTAATTTAAATTATGAATTTTATAATTTAATTCTTTAATCCATTTATATTGCATGTTATAATAATTTTCAGGTGCATCTCAGTCTCGTGTGGAGCATTAAATTTGTTTAGTATTTCTTTTTTCTTTCTTTCTTCTTCTTCTTCTTCTTCCTTTTTATGTTTTTAATGATATAATTATAAATTAGTTAAATTCTCCTTTTATACTATTAAGTTGTCACTAATGCTTAAACTAAATTTACTTTACTTAAAATTTACCTTTAGAATTCTATATGTTAAGTTTGAATTTGATATGATATTTTTGTATCCCATGGGTTAAAAGAAAAATATCTGTAATTAACTTATTTTAATCTATAGGATCTAATTACACTTTTTATTTTGGTGAAGTACTTTAATGTGGAAAAATATTGGGTCGTTAAATATAATGTAAATTATGTTGTTATTTTATAAAAGTTCATAAAGGTTGAGCCATGACTTTAGATTGATTACATGGATTTGTAGTGATGTTGATAACTTGGTATGTTTAAAAAGAGGATAAACTCTATCGATTTTATGGTGGTCATCGATGGTATATATATAAATCCTAATTTTTCTATATATCTTGATGATGAAAAGATCTAAACATGTCTTAAAGTAAGGGATGTTACATTTTTTTTGTCTTTTCAATTTTTTTTGCATAGTTAAATGACCTATATACCCTTAAAACAAATAAAGGTTATCTTCCAATGACATTTTCATCTTTTTATTATGGTTTTTTCTTTTTTTTTTTTTTTGTAATATTAGAGTTCACTTAAGGGTCGTTTGGTAATTTAAAAAATATGACAATTAATAACAATAATAAAAAGTTGCATGTGTTTGCATGTGGACACCCCCACGCCTTTTTTA
>Ga0325402_1000299_pt1 | contig 31709 bp, 18 predicted proteins | sample PopdelMetagenome_22_FD_207212 | JGI IMG/M metagenome (GOLD analysis project Ga0325402, IMG submission 207212) | Populus deltoides microbial communities from Bellville, Georgia, United States - Xylem-PdKOR-R3 | ecosystem: Host-associated > Plants > Phyllosphere > Stem > Wood/Secondary xylem... | reverse complement strand
CGGTGGTTTAGTGCCGATAAAAACAGATAATAAAAAGATAATGGACTACTTCTGATGATGAAAACCTAAAGGAGGAGAGGATCAAAAACAAGTTCTTCATTGCTTTTGCATGGGTGCGAATATGCATGACTGTTATGATCGAATATAAATGACTTCGAGAAGAATAAAACAAGTTAATTTTTCATTACTTATGCATGCATGGGCTCCGTATAAATGACTGTTTTATTTTTTTGAAAAGTGATTTTTTACCCATCCAGGGAGACGCATAGTTTTAAAACCCGATTTCATGGTATGGGATAGGATCCGGGTTTCATCGGATCATTGTTTTTCTCTTCTAGACATATTCTCAAGTAGAAGAAATTTAACCTGGAGAAGCGAGAGCAAAAGGTAGGTACTGAACGAGGGAGCATAAGCAGCAGGGAACGCTGCTGCGTGTTTCCAAGTGCCTTTGCCTTGATCATCTTCTCTTGAATCATCCTGTCCTTCTACTTTAACAGCAACTACGGAGGCTGCTTCTTCTTCGTCAATGATATATTTTCTCTGCTAAGTTCCATTTTTTATGCAGCCTCGTGGTGTTCCAGTGGAGCAAGTAACAAACACTACAACAAGTGAGGAGTCCATTTGACAATGAAATAAATGGACGGATTTTTTCTTACTTTCTTGTATAAAGAAAAGAATGATCAAAGTCATTGAAAATTGAATGTTCGAAGAACATTTTGAGCAATTTGAAAATCGTTCCTTTCAACTGTGAGAGATGATGCCGTTTTAGTGGGAAGCCGCCGTAATAAAATGACGTCGTTCCTATATTAAGAAGCCCCGGTCCCGTACCTTTTCCTTCTGTTTACATGGCAAGACTCGATTGGCGTAAGCCGGGCCTAACTATAAGTAAGAATTGTTTTTTTTTTAAAAAAAAAACAAAAAGCCCACCCCTAAAAACCCAGCAAAATCTCTCTCTCTGCCCCTTCTTCTTCAAGCTTCACCTAGTCAGTGTCGACGGCAGTTCCCCATTCGTGAAAAATCAAGCAATTCTCTCTCAATTTGTTTCTCACTGGCTTAGGTAACTTCGTGGGACGATTTCGTTGAGCGATCCGTGCAGCCGATTCCAATTCTGTACGGTACTTTCTCCCTACTTTTTTTTTCTTTAAATTGCCTTCTGTTTGGTTGCGTAGAAGAAAATTAGAGGAAACATAGCCAATTTCTATTCCTATTTCATGATTTCCCTCTTGGGCTTGACGTATTAGTAACGCATCGAAGTAGTGTAGTCGAGGAAGAAGACGTTTTGTTTTTTTTTTTATTATTATTATTATTTTCCTAGGACCGAGTTATTTAATTCTATTTTCTCCTTTATTTAACAAATTTTACGCATTTTCTTTAACATATCCGTTCTTTATATTCTTAAAAAAAAAACAAGATAATTGTTTGGGAGTTATAACAACTATTATGAATTGATTTGATTTCAGGTTTTTGTAAAATCACATCTTTTTTAGTTTTCGTCTCTTTACATGTTAAGCCTTACATATTGTTTTCTAATGCTGAAAGGAAAGAAGGAATTTAAGTTTTTTTTTTTTTTTTCAAGTAAGAGGCCATTTACTATGCTGCATATAATTTGTACAGTTAATATCCGTCTTGAATATATTGGATCAAATCAATACCTTTAGTTTTAGTTTCAATAAAGGGATTGATTTGATTCAATTTACATAGAGGATTTGATATCAAATGTAAAAATAGAAGGATCTTGCTTGATTTTTGGTTTGCCTGTGCATGATTGTGGGATCTCACTGTATCCAATGTTGTGGGTGCATTGAAAAGATCACACATATTTTTTCAACTGTAAGAACAAAATATTATTGGTACTTAGTAATGTTAAAAATGATCTCATACATCTTTAATCTAAGTTTCATACTTGTATTGTTGGTACTTCTAGATTCACATATATTAAGTGCATGTCACCACTGTTTTTGACTTGAAAATGCATCAAAATGATTTTTTTTTTCATTTTTGATATCAGCTAGTCAAAATCACGAAAAAAATTAAAAAGAAAAGCATCAATTTGATGTTTTCTCAAAGTAAACACACTTTTAAAAAGCACCCAAAAGTAGTGGTTGCCGCACTCCCAAACGGGTTCTAAAACTTGAATTGAAAAAAAGATGTAATTTAGAATGGAAATACCAATAATTTTGTCCCCTTCAAGTAAGATAGTACTATACTGTTAGTGAATTCGCACTCACATGACTATACAGCCAATGCATAATTTGAGCGAAGTTGGTCTAATATAGAAGGGAATATTCCGTGAAGGTTTTAAATCATAGGTTAATTCATGAAAATAAATTTTTTATAATTTTTTTAAAATGTAAAAGAATGGGTAAGCCATGATAAATAAAAATTTTATACATGACTAAATAAAGTTGTTCAATACTAATATAAATAAGTTCTGTTGGATCACAATACTTTTATTTTTTTAAGTAAATAAAGCTATTTTAGAATAAATTTAAAATTTAGCTATATATGTGGGTGTCAAATATTGAAGTAAACTAATTTTATTTATTTTACTAGTTAGTCTCTCTGCTTTCTTTCCCCCTCAAAATGGCAACACCACCTGTACTACCACAACTCCCAACCAACTTCGAAGCAAATCCTCCTCCAATGGGGCCAACACCGCCGCAGCAGCCACCAGGAACAGACATGACAGGGATATGCTTTAGGGACCAGCTTTGGCTAAACACATATCCTCTCGATCGAAACTTAGTCTTTGATTACTTTGCTTTGTCCCCTTTCTATGATTGGACTTGTAATAACGAGCAGCTTCGGTCGCAATCCATTCACCCCCTTGATCTCTCCCACTTATTGTAAGTACTTATAATTCAATTGGGTATCGTTGATTTTCATGTTTTAGTGTGTAGAATTTGCAAATTTGGATGAATGAACTTGCTTCTTTTTTTTTTTGTAAGGAAGATGACAGGCACAGAGTATATGTTGAGTGAAGTGATGGAGCCACATTTGTTTGTTTTTCGAAAACAGAAGAGGGATAGTGCAGAGAAAGTTACCCCAATGTTGACTTATTATGTGTTGGATGGGTCAATATACCAAGCACCACAGCTTTGCAGTGTGTTTGCAGCTCGAGTTGTGAGTCTTTTTGTGTTAGTTTTCTTTTGGGTGTTTGTGATTTGCCCGCAATAACACTACCATTAGCTCATTCATGATTGATTTTAATAGGATTTGCATATTAAACATGGTTATAGGAATAATTTCTTGAAAGAAAAGGCAAGTCTTTTTGGTACAAAGAAGTTTAGAGTTAAATTCATTGCATCCCAAGTAGCACATTCAGGGAGGAAGTGTTAAAATGAAATAGAATCTGATGTAGGATGTATAGATAATGTTATTCTTTGTGATCCAAGTTTGGCTGGAAAGCATATTCATAGATTGTACTCTCGGCAAATGATTAAAGTATTAATGGTTGGATGATATAATGTAGCAAGATGATACAATGTTGTTGTTTACACAACATAATCCCGGAGAGTGTTTAGGATTGTGGTTGAATCATGTTTTTGAAAAAAATTGAAAATTTTTTTAGCTTTAATATTTTTTTTTTTTGAAGTGCTGATGTCAAAAACGAATTTTAAAAAATAATAATAAAATATTATTTTGATACATTTCCAAATAAAAAACACTTTGAAATGTAATCTCTACCACATTCCCAAAACACACTTAGTCTTAAGTAATTGTACCCATATGGCAGGGACGGGCTTTGTATTATATATCAAAGGCTTTTGGTACTGCTGCATCAAAGTTGGAGAAGATTGGATACGGTATTGCACTACTACTCACCTTTCTCTTTTATCTCGTAGTGATCAGATTAGTTTTGTTATTGAAGGTTATATATCATGTTTTCAGTTTGAATGAAATGCATCCCTGGGTTGTCTTTTGGAGGGTTTTTTTTTTTCCAAGTAATTGACACCTTGTTTTGTTTGTTTCAAAATGAAGTTTCAGTGTTGATATTTCACATTATCAGATTTGATGATTTCCATCTGAATAATTTGTGGGGTTTTCACATGAATAAATGAGTTATGTATTTGAAGTAGCATTTTCTATGAGATGACTCTGTTTTTTGTAGCATTATATCTAGTCAGTTTGGTATGCAAAATTGGTTGCCATTTCCCATTTTCCTATCAATTTTAGTTACCATGGTAGTATTTTCTCATGACACTTGACATTGTTCACTAAATATTCCAATTTGCTGGATGATTGATTAACTAATTTGCAGATTGTTCACTAAAGGTTGATATTTTTCTTATAACGCAGCTTATATATCCTAAATTCATATTCCACATCAATTTTAACCAATTTCTAAAGCAGTGTAGATGCATAACCTTTTCCTGCAAAACAACCTGTAATACTGGTCATTTCAACCTGCATTTTCATTTAGAGTATTTTGCATGGTGCATGAAAAGTCAACCCATACCTTTGTATCCGTAATGCTCTCTAGACAATGGGAGATGATAGAATTTTTTTATTACAAGTGTTGTCTACTACGTTTCCCAATACTGACTGGAATTCCATATGAACTTCTTTTTTTGGCCTTGGTCTATTGGCACCCCTAACTCCAAGGGTGATAGTGCTGAACAGAAAGCTATTCCTATTTTTTGTGTGTGCCCTTGTGTAATAGGTATTATTGTGGCCCTTCTTTGACATCATTATCATGTTCGAGTTCATTATTTTAATTCTTATGTGATTTCTGATGCAGTTGATTCTGAAAATGAGGGCGCTGCTTCTGAATCAAAGACTGGTAAGGAAGTAATTGACTTCAAGGAAGTTAAGCGAATAGATCTTATTCTTGCCTCCTTACAGCGCAAGGTAACTTTTGACATATCTGACCAAAATGTGTGGTCCTGTAATAAAAGATAATACAAGTATAGGGCAAGAAAATGTCCATTATTGTTAAAAGTTGGCACGTCATGGCTTTATGTACAGTCATGATTCTTTGTGATGATTTGGCCTTGACAATTATTGCATCCATAATGATGAAAAATGTATGCTTATAAAACTTTTATTTTCATGGCGTTCTTGTTGTTATTTGTTGTTTACTTCCTTGTCCAATCACCCATCATTGCTTACTTTAGCACCAGATCTGAGGGTTGTGAAATGATATTAGATACCAATTGATGATTTCTTTCTTTCCTTTTATTTTCTTTGCAGTTACCACCAGCCCCTCCACCACCATCGTTTCCTGAAGGCTATGTACCCCAACCAACCACAGAAGAAGAGAAAGGCCCCGAAACCCAACAAGGAGGAGAGCCACAACTTCCTACTGTTGATCCGATCATTGATCAAGGTCCTGCCAAAAGAATGAAATTCTGAAAGTGGTCTTTTCTTTATTTCAGCAGATAATCGAGTAATGTAGAGAGCAGAAGCCATCATCTCGAAGATGATAGGAGATGTCTTCAGTGGAAGAAGCTTTCCAATCATCTTTATGCCTTTTAATCTGATCGTAAGTTACTGTTTAACAACACAACATAATACTAATTATGTAATTTGAGTGTACTGTTTAAATTCAAACCAGTTTCCCTCGCTATACATGATAAAACTAAGGTTTCCTCAAATTCTGGGTTGCCTAAAAGAAACGTTCTTCCCATGGTAGAGGGATGTATAACAGTACCACGAAGGTGGTCCGGTGGTATATAACTTTCTGAAGCGAATGAATTTTAGTTACGGTATGAGAAGTAGATGTGAGCATGTTGTGGGGAGACTGACATCACTCGTTATGGCCGAGCGTGTTTGGATGTTGCACTAGCAGATGCCTGCCATGTTGTGGACAAATATTTTTTTGTCCAAAGCAAGTTACAGAGTGCTGTGATGCCAGGATAAAAAGAAAATGGTTGAAATATTAGAGTTGAAAGGTAATTAGTATAACAATTCATGGTGTTTTGTTACAGTATTTTTATTATATAATTTAACTTTTATGTTAATAAAAAGCAAAAAAAAAATTATAAAGCTAAATTCTCAACTAATTTAATATTAAAAAAACAAAAAAGATAATTTTGGAAGGAAAAAAACTTAAGAGAAAAAATGTTGCAGCAATTGATAATATTTTGTAAGGAAAATTACAGTATTTTTTCCAATAAAATCGACAAAGATAATTTTAGAAAAAATTATATAAAAAAAACCATTTAGAGAAATACTGTAGCAATTCATAATATTTTGTGAGAAAAGCTACAATATTTTTACCATATGATTTAGCTTTATTGTAATTATAATTTTTAACCAACTTATATTAAAAAAAAAATTGACAAAGATAATTTAAAAAACAATTATAAAAAAATCACATGGAAAAACATTGCAACAATTTACAGTGTTTTAAAGAAAAAATTACAAAGCTAAATTCTCAATAAGATCAATATTAAAAAAATAAAATCGACATAAATAATTTTAGCAAAAAAAATAACAGGAAAAAAAACCATGTTGGAAACACTGTAGCATTTCATAGTGTTTTGTGATTAAAGTTACAGTATTTTCCCATATGATTTATAATGACTTGTAATTGTAATTTTCAACTAACTCAATATTAAAAAAAATAAAATTGACAAGGATAATTTTGAAAAATCATAAGAAAAAAAACCATGTTGAGAGATACTCTAGCAATTCACAGTGTTTTGTGAGGAAAGCTACAATACTTTCTCCACATGATTAAACTTTATTACAAAGTTAAATTATAACCAGCTTAATATTAAAAAAATAAAATCGACAAAGATAATTTTGGGAAAAAGTATTACAAAAAAAAAACACAAAAGAAACTGGAAAAAAATTCATGTGGGAAAAAATACTATGGCAACTCACAGTAATTTAAGAGGAAAGTTACAGTGTTTTTCTCACATATTGTAACTGTAATTTTTAACCAACTCAATATTAAAAAATAAAATCAAAAAAGATAATTTCAGAGAAAATCATCAAAAAATAAAAATAAAAAAACCATGCGGAGAAACACTGTAGCAATTAACAATGTTTTAAAGAAAAAAAATTATAAAACTAAATTCTCAATTAGCTCAATATTAAAAAAAACAATAAAAAAATTTTAAAAAATAAAAAAATAAAATAGAAAATCCATGTGAAAAAACACGGTAGCAATCCACAATATTTTAAAAGAAAAAAATTACAAAAGTGAAATTTTTAACCAACTCAATATTAAAAAATTAAAATCAACAAAGATAATTTTGGAAAAAAATATAAACGAAAAAAATAGGGAAAAGTTGGGAAAAAAGAAAGTAATTTTGGAAAAAAAAAGAAAAAAAATAAACAAAAAAAAGGGGGAAAGTTGAAAAAAAAAGAAAAAAAAATAATACACTGTGGATTATTATTGTAATCAACAATATATTGGGTGTGAGTGAACAGTAAATTCCTCATATCTTTTAGCTTTTAAAGAAAAAAAATTACAAAACAAAATTCTTAACTAGCTTAATATTAAAAAAGTAAAATCAACAAATATAATTTTGAAAAAAAATAAAAAAAGGGGGAAAGTTGGGAAAAAAAAGTTAATTTTGAGAAAAAAAGAAACAAAAAAAAAAGAAAAAAAAAGGGAAAGTTAGAAAAAAAAAGATGAAAAAAAAATAAAAAGAAAAAAGAGGAATGCATTGTGGATTACTATTGTAATCCACAGTGCATTAGTTGTGGGTAAATAGTAAATTCTCCACACCTTTTAGCTTATTACTTAATATATTTGCATTATAACTTCTTCTCTATATCTGAAATAGTTTGTTGGATTTCAGCTTTTTTTGTGAAAAGAAAAAAACACGGCTAAAGATATTCTATAATAAAAATATCAAAGTTATAATTTTTTTTATTTAAGTATTGTTTGATTACTATTTTAAAATAGAAAGATGAAGATAATAAATATAGAATATGTTTGGTTGAAGACAAAGAAACATAGTTACAAGATAAATGAATATCTAAAATAATTTTAAAGTAGATTTTTATACTTTTAAAACATGAAATGCATGAAAATATATTATTTTTATTTCCATTATAAAATATATTATTTTTATTTCCATTATCTTTGTCTTCAATATTCCAATACAACAATCAAACTCTATTTTATTTATCAATTATCTATAACCAAAGGTAAATAATAAATACACAGAAGATAAAATTAGCTACCTAGTATAAACGTGGATGGTGTGGATAGTGGTGGATCATTGTGGAGAAAAATTGTCTACATAATTTACAATTAATTGTTGTTATTGATTAGGCTAAAGAAGAAACGAAAGATCTATTGATTCCTCCATCCCAATTTGGGCATTAATGTACATAGATATTGCTAAATCTTTCACCCACTAATTAACATAATATATATATATATATATATATATATATATATATTATTTGATGATAATCTAGTAGAATCAAATCGAGTAAAATAAGCTCAATTATATAAGATTTCCTTGCCCCCCAAATGATATAATAATTAATTTGTTCATGCAAATATAAATAAGAAATTAATGAGTTGCATAGCAAAAAGGGAAAGGGTAATATATATAGCTTGGCTACGAGTCGATCTTGTTTGAGGTGGATAGTGCGTGTGGAGTATATGCATCAACTCTTTTTGAATGGTAGTGACAGCCAAACACCCCTTTATCTTATGTATTTTTTCTTCATAGAAAGGCTGTGACCATTGCTTAATTTGTCCTCATGAAATGAACTCCCATATGTGTTAGGCCCCAAAATGCTTTGTTGTTTTCAGTATTTTTGTTTCCCAGCTAACATTAATTAATGTGACGAAGAGGCCGACGAAATGAGTGCATAATGATGGTGGGAGGGAGGAAGAGCAGAATATGGACAAATATTTATGAGATAAATGGGAAGTTGAGCCTCCCACTTGCTAAAACGGGCAAGTAGCTTGCTAGAGCTAGACTCATGTGGCCAAGTGGAATAAAGTTCAAAGTTGGCATCCACACATTCACAGTGAATAAAGATAGCAACATCCATGCATTTGGCCATATCTTGCTGAGCTTTAAACCTTGACGACTCAGGCTGGCTGGCTAGGGTTTTGATGATCAACAATATTCTCTATTGACCGACCAGGTGGAGGCATGCATACGTGCGACACTTGTCTTCCGATTATTGTTAATGCATGCTTGTAAGAATTGATCTCGTCTCCCTTCCAATCAGGAGCCACCCAGCCTATCCTATTGGATCATTCCTTGCCATGTGTCACACTTTGGTCCCTTCTGCCCTGCCCACAGCTAGCCCAAGTGAAGGATCCCAAACCACGTTTACATTTTTCTGAAGGAGTGCACGACATGTCAAGAAGTCGGTCATTTCACGATATATATATGATGCAGACTGCATTAATTAGCTTAGTGAAGAGGACACGAAGTAATTGCATTTATTATTGATATTATTAATTATCATTTGTTTGAAAGCAGAATGCATCATCAAATAGAGAGCCATAATGAGGAAGGAGATCTCATAATTATTAAAAACCATGCACCCAATTTCCTAATATGGAAGTAAACTATATATTTTCCAAGCACATTATTAATGATCCATGGAAGCCAATATTTTTCTTACTTGGCAGGGGGGACTTGTATAGTTAATTAAGGCAAGTCAATGTATATTATTACCAGCCCTATGCATAGTCTAATTAATGCATGATGACTATAGTTTCTTTTGGGCAGCAAGTCAATACATATCCACCAATAGAACTAGTTAATAGGTTGTGGAGAAGCAACTGCTGAGCAGAGCGTAGGGGCAGGTAAATGGTAATATATAATTCAGCGACGACTGTGTTCCTTTTTTATATACATAAAAAAAAGAGTTTTTTTTAATTAAATTAATTTTTTTTAATGTTTTTAGATTTTATTGATATGTGAATATCAAATATAAAAAAATAAAAAAATATTATTTTAATATATTTTTAAGTAAAAAACACATTAAAAAACAATCACTACTATAATACTAAATGAGATCTTTATGCTTTATTATGATAATTTTAGGTGATTGTGATTTGATAAAAGTAAGTTTAAAAAAACTATAAATTATAATTATTTAATAACAAATATATATGTTTTTTTAAAAGAATCAGTTGAATCCATGTACGAATAAAACTATTAAATATTACTAAAAAGGTTGGGGTTAAACTATTGATCACCGCGTTAGTAAGGGCAGAGCGCATCGAGGGAGAACATTCTTTGGGGTTATATAGTTAAATAAGGGTTAACTTATTCATTAATTAAGATGATGACGACGATGATAAAATGATAACAAACACTATATGCCTAAACTTTAATAACTTTATATATATATATATATATATGCTTGCCGTCATGGTTTAATTATTATTATTATTATTATTGTATCTCATCATGGTTAGTTTCAACAACTTTTTGATCCTTTTGTCTTGTTCTTAATTATTATTACAAAGGCTAAATTCAAAGATTCAAACCAAGTGATTGTTTTGTCCGCATTAATTGCTTCTTCTAATCTTCTTTGAGATATTTGATTGGCTTTATCTAATCAGACACTTACTGTACAGGAGATGTCAATCAACGATTCTTAACATCCTCTTCCTTACATTCAATTAAGATAGAGGTTAGGGTTCAAAGAAGATATTTAGGTTGTGTCGGTTAATGTTTCAATATAATATACATAAATTATTATTATATACTTAGAAAATAGGAATAATTCAGAGTATATAGATTTTTGTTATTTTAAAACAGGAATATATAAATATGTCTTAAATACTTTTATATTTTCTATCCCCAAACAGTAACCAAATATTGTTTTAAAATGTTTAAATCTAAAATCTCAATAAATTGATAAAAAAGAAGAAGTTAGAATATTTCAAGTTCAATCACTATATTTCCTCTTAAAAAATAAAAATATATTGTGCCTTTGCAATATTCAAGTCTCTATCGATCCCACTGATTTTTAAATAAGTTCTTGATATAATTAAAATAGTGCATTTTAAATACATTTTTTTTTTCTAGTGATGTCTTTTGGAATTAAAACCGGCCGATCGAGGTACTACACGTACGGTCGAGGAACATTTCACTTACTACCTCAACCAAAACTTAAGGATAAAAACAACCCATTTATAAAAATCACTTCTTCCCCTGCTATTAACTACTTTATCCAAACTAATAGATTTGCTCTAAGTTTGTTAAAAATATTAATTTTTTTAACACAACACTTAAAACACAATAAACTTGGATTGTAAAATTAAATAATAAAATCATTAATATTTTTTAACTAATTATAAATCAACAATTCCTATAGATAATAAGAGTTAATTTAAAATTAAAGTACTGATGGAGAGAAAATTAAAAGAAAGAATGGAAAAATATTTGATTCTATTTTGAATCTTAAAGTGAACCAATTATGATATTTTGCACGAAGTTAAAATCCTTTTTTACTTTAGGTAATGTTTGGTTTACTTAAGAATTGATGGTGGAAATTAGAATATTAATTCTGCTAATTGATTTTAGGGAAGCCAACAATGTTAAACAAAATAATAAAACGAGATTAACCAAATATTTTGTGCTAGGACCAGGTACTTCACTCCTATTAACCCCGAGGTTAACTCTTCGATTGCTATCCTTTTACCCTAAATCAAACCCTAGTAACTGTTTGGTATCCTCAAAACAATAACAAAACCTTATGTCATACCTCAAAAGTTCCAGCATCTACTGCAATTTTCAGGTTTGCTTTGTCAGAGGTTCTTTTTCAGTGTAATTTTTGGAGCTGTACACTCCAATGAGAGTGCACGAGTAGAGTTTTTGGAGAAGGAGAAGTTGAAATTGATAATAAAGTTGGAGAATTTAGGAGTACACAATAATATTTATAATTTCTAATAACTTGTTACACAAATTTGATCGAGTTTATTAATTTTAAAGATTCAAGTTTGATTTTATTAGTTTTAAGTTTTTTTATTTTTATATATTAAATATATGTTGACTTGTAAATACAATTTTAACAACAATAATTTGTTTTTTTTAATTAAAATGTGTTCAATTGTTTTAATATGTGTTTGATATTGTAATAGCTTTATAAATTATAATTTATAAATTATTTTTTAAAATTAAAATTTTAAAAGAGAGTTTTTAATTTATTTTATATAAAACTGTGTTATATATTAATTAACCAAATATTTTTAAAATTATAATCAAACAAAATACAATTTTAATCACACCGCTACACTCCCAAGCTTACCTTAATAATCAAAATGTAGAACATCTCATCTCATTTTATTTTTGTTAAAGAGTTGAAAGACTAGTAACGTGAGAATGATTGAGAAAGACATTCTTACCTTTTCTATTTTCTATCTTGGGATCTCAAAATGTTTGTGTCAAAGCACAAGAAGAGAAGAGAAGTGAAGTGAAGTTGAGGTTAAAGCATGGAGGGACAAAGAGTCAAAAGTTAGGGGGTGTTGGGGTGCCCGTGTTAGGCGCCAATCAAGCACATACACACACAGTTGCCACCATAAAAAAGGCAAACACTCTTTTTACTAGCTAACAAAAACAATAAATCCTCTTTATATATATATATAAACAGAAAGTTTTACTCTTTGTTCTGAACAAAGCAACAAATTTTCTTTCGAACCTTCTAAACTTAACAACTCTCTCCTCCTTTTCTCTTTCTTGAATTTGTATTTCTTATTAGAGAATTTAGCCTTGTTTTCTTAAAGTTCTTCGTTCTTGATCCTTGATTTTTGACTCCCTTTTTCCCTCTCTATATTTGGCTTCACTTTTAGTTCGGTTGTGACTTTCTGTTACTACAAGTATAAAAAGCTTTGATGGTATGGCAGTTTTCTCTCTCTTTCTTTCTTTAGTATGTTTTCAATTTACTTGTTGAAAATGGCGCCTTTTCCTTTTGGGTTGTTTTGTTTCGTTGCTCGGAGATGATAACATACTAACATGTGCAAAAAGTTTGTTTCTTGTAGTCTTGAAATTCTATGATGTATTTTCTTGTCAAATTTAGCTAACTTTCAAAAAGCTGTTGAATTGGGCACAAATGGGTTTTGGGCATTTGTTTGTTATGTTGAAGTTTGGACCTTTAATCTTATTGATTTCAAGTACAGTGGAAAAGGATTAAAAAAAAAAGGGGATGTCTTTACTTTGCTTCATTGGTTTTAGGTTGCTTGTTTTTGTTTTAAAACTGATTTTGGAGACACTTTACTCACAATCTTTGTCCAATTTTCTACTGTTGTAATAATTAATTTAATGGAATTCATTTGCATTTTTTTCATGTTCATTTTCCAATCCTATGAGTTATTTTCGATTTGCTTGCAACCAACCTATCATTTTGTTTGGGTTGCTGCTTCTTCTGCGAGGCTATTTCAATTCTGTTTGAACCCAATTGCCCCTTTCCTTCACATTTCTCTTTTAAAGTTTTATTTCATGTGTGATGGGAAAAAGCATCACTTTTTCCCTTTATAAGTTATAGTTGTTGCATACGAATTTTGCATTTTTCCTTTTATCAGAATGGGGAAGATAGTGAATTATGTTGTGTCATGCTTTTCTTGTGATTCAGTTACTTTTATTGGTTTCGTCTTTTTATTGACTCTTTCTCTCATTGAATTCTTATCTCCCTTTTCTGTGCAGAAATTACTTGAAGTTTTGACCAGTTTTCCAATCTTCTAATTGGGGACCAGGTGACTTAATCTATCTCTTACTGTTGTTTGGTGATGAAATGTGTTAGGAGAAGGATATTATATGTAGATTGAAATTGTTAACTACAAACAATCTTTTTCAAAAGCTTTTGGAGAGTTCTAGCAAGAGTTATTTGAAGACTGCTCGTGAGTGACCTACTTCTTGTGCTTTGTTGGTTGGGAAATTTAATTACTTCATTTGTGGTTCGTTTACTGCTAATCCTCCACTTTTCCTTGTGATTGCTGTCTGCATTCTATGAAACTAATTGCTTCCTTCATCCTTCGTACAATTTCATGCCACGGGAATCAATACCCTTATTGTGTTATGAATCACTGTTTTTCCTTGCAAGAGGGATCATTTTTGCCGAACAACTTGTTTGTACTGCAGTAACTGACTTTCTGTTCCTTGAATTTGTGTATACAGTAACTATTAGGATATGGGATGTCTGGTGTCTACCCCGCAGGATTCAGGTGGAAATAGAAGGAGACCGGGGAGTATAGGGGAAGTTTCTGTTTATGTACCTGGTTTTCGGATACCAAAGCCCGTTGATTTCTCTCTGTCACTTGGTGATCAATTGCCTAAGAATTTAATGGAACGCCTATCTGCTTTGAGAACTCGTGTTGTTGTTATGGCTGGCCAAGAAGCACCAACAGTTTCAAGAACAAGGAGAAAAAGTGCTACACAACATGGTAGGTTGTAATAATACCAGTGCAGATTGATAGATCAGCAATAGGTGAAGTTGTTTGAATTTCAATGTTATTTGTTGTCTGCAGGAGGTTCAACATTGGCCGATCTTCACCAGGCTCTTCAAGACTACTTGCCTGTTCTGTTGGGATTAGTTAAAGATGGAAGCCAGCTACAACACAACGTGCAATTTGCGTGGATGAATCAAGAAGATGAAGCAGAGGTGGGTGGGAGTGTGCTCTAGCTCATCTATTTACTATCAGTTGAAATCTTCTGTTTTATTGTTTGCACTTCCTTCTGAGATGGAGAATTATTGATTTGATATGTACTTTGGAATTTTGTAGGAAACAGCCATTTCTAATGCATGGTATGAGGTGTTGTCAGTTTTGCATTTGATGGCGATGCTATCATTATCACAGGCCAACTTGTTACTTCTTCCAAGAACATCTTGTGATGGTTATCAGCCAAAAGTATCGGAAGGTAGTTGTTTTCTATAAACTTTATGTGAATCGAGTGATGAAGATTGTTGTGTGTGACATTTCTTAATATTTTTATTTCTAGAATTGAAAACTCATTTGGCAAACATAAGGTCTTGTCCTTGTCCAGCAGTTTGGAGAGTAACTGCTGGGTCAGGAAGCCATTTATGATATTTCTTATACTGTCTATCTGGATCTTGGCTATAATTGCATACTCGGTGTAATTTGTTTTAATATATACAAAAGAAGAGAGATTGATTGGCGTGGCAGACAGAGGTGTTGATCTAATTAGTGACAGAAATGTTGGTGACAGTTTAGTTCATAAATATGCTTTTCAGAATCTACTGTCCTAATTAAGTATGGGCATGCAATTAGAACAGCAGGATATTTCTTATGCATTTCAGCATATAGCCTCCAATCAATTAACCATCCATCTAACTTGAAGACCACAAGAGTATACTTAATTTGAGTAATAGATAGATGGCTCTGAAATGAAACCTAAAAAACTTAATTGCTCCAATTCAATATACCATATGAGATTGAAAGACCAAATACCATTATTCACTTTTGGTCTTACAAGTGCATGGTCCTAGATGGGCAAATTTGGTGATAATTCTATCCTTTAGCATCTGCGTAATGAATATATATATATATATATATATATATATATATATATATATTGTTTAGATTTTTTGTATTTTATAAGCAATATTTTTTAATAATACGATTTCTAAACCAGGGAAGATTGCTTCGACTTTGATAGTAATTTGAAAACCACAGTGAATTGGGAATGTTACCTTGTTTGGAAGGAGTTTTCCATGTGTTTGAGAAAGCTGCGTCAATGATTCAGAAATTTATCTTGCTAGTTGATCTAATCATATTTGATGTAGATGAATTCATGTGCATATGCTCAGTTGTTACCTTTCACTATGCTTCACATTAGATCTCCACTCATCCTGTTACAAATGTTTAATTTTGCTCCTTTATTTTTGTGAGTCTGTCACAGAGAATAGGCGAGCATCAGTTGATATTTTCTTGAAGGCTGCAGGGTATCTGGATTGTGCTGTTCGGCATGTGCTTCCACAATTTCCTACTTCACTAAGGTTTGCATAGCTGAAAGACTTATCAAGAATGGAATTGCTCATGTTTCATTATAATTATCTTCATTTCATATCCAATCTGACTTGAATAACTATTGCTTCCAGGGAAGATTTACCAGTGGACCTTGCAGAAGGTGTTCTTAGAGCACTTTGCCTTCAAGCATTGGGACAGGTAGTGACTTATTTTCCTTCATGGTTTTGTTTGATGAAGTCAGAAATTCTGTCCATGATATCCTTGACATGTATGAATGGCGGTTGCACATGGAGACTATCTAGAAGATTTTAGATGAAACTTCTCTTTTTACATCTTTCTTGATTACCAATACATAAGTTGGCTACCTACTAACTGATATCAATCATTTTCTTGCATTGTTGATATATATGACTCCAACCCCTCTTCTTTTTAGGCTTTTAGCACATAAAGGACGTATTAGGAGCAAGAAACCTCTTTGGGCAGTAAAATTGTGATGATGATTTGTTGGAAAAACCCCTTTTAGCAGTTGACATGTTCAGAATGATTAAGATTTCTACCTTCCCCACTTTTTGTTTGTAGTTGTCTCTTTGAGCTGCTAATTCATATAGACAATTCTCTTTTACAGTTTTCAGATCACCTCCTTTTCTTGTTTCCCTCTGTTTTGGTTAAATATTCTTTTTACTGTCTTATGGTCTTTCTATTCTTTCCATCTGATGCAGGGTGTTGATATCCAATTAGGAATGGCAATCGATAGTGCCAAAGCTACTCTTGCAGTGAAGCGAAGGCTTGCTTGTGAGATGGTAAAGTACTGGCAGCAGGTATGAGGGCACTAACTGTGTTCATCCTGACAAACAAATAAATTATAAACTCAGTTTTTGTACAAACAACAGTTGTGTATTGATTACAAATGGTTCCCCTGTAGCTTCATCTTCCTTTTTCTTTATTGTTTTCTTGACAGGCTCAAGATAATATAATGAACCTTCCATTAGCAAATGGTTGGGGGGGAAAGCACCGGCTCTTCATAAAGTGGAAATATGTGGAGGCAAAGGTATGCAAAAATTGCTTTCATTTCTTTGTTTCCTCTCTGTATTTTGTCATCATTCACATTAGACGCTGTCCTTCCTGTTGCTTTCAGATCTTAAAACTATGAAAATGAAAGTGTGTATTCTCCCAATGCAATGTTGCGCAGAAAACATGAACTAGTAATAATTGAACCAACCATCTAATTCGCAGCATTTGATTGGCATTGGAATAGGGATATTAATGCTGCCTTATACACAATGAACTTAACTAGCTTCCTTTCTTCTTCTTACCCTACTTCTTTGCTTCCCATTTTCACCTTTTTCCACATCAATGATCAAGTGATTGGTAAAACAAGCTGAATTGCACTCAAGAAACTGTGCTTGCTGTAACAACTCTCAAATTGCCCTTGACCTTTAATCTCATGACAGCCTGACATATTTTCTCCTGATTCTTGAGCGCTAAACAAATGGTTTTGATCAAAACTGATCAATAACACCTAACCATCTTGTCCACTCAGAATCTTCCAACACACACACACGGGCTTGTGCACACAAGAGCAACCAGATAACAAAAATAATTTGTGTGCACCAGATAACAAAAATAATTTGTCTTTATGTCATTTGACCTTCCCACAGCGTGAGACTTATTGCAATTTGGATCAGCAGGCTGAAATTGGTTTAACATATTCTCACCGTTGACTTTTCTAGCCATTTACTTGTTGGCTCGTACTTTGTTGCTCATTCCCTGCTGTAATTAGATAATATGTTTTCTTGTGTTTATTTTAAAATCCTTTCTATTGTATTTTCCTTTTCATAGCTATCAATCAAAATCACCTTTCTTGTAGTAATATTGTTTCACCAAACCAGGCTGCAGCATACTATTATCATGGTTTAATCCTTGATGAAGGGAACACAGAAAAGTCTCATGGGATGGCTGTAGCTGCTTTGCAAGCTGCAGATGAGTATTTTAAAGAAGGTAAACGATCATGTGAGGCATTCAATGCAGCTTCTCCTTTGTCAAGGTAATGCATCTACTGAAGTCCCTCCAGCTCATTACCTTCATAACTTGCCTTTCTGTGATGAGCAATGCTGTGGATACTTTCTCATTTTATTTTATGGTCTAGTTTGTTTGTTGTTTTTTTTTCCCTCATAATCTCAATACAATGCAAGTTGTCAGGGGATCTTAATCTTCACTAAAAGAAGCAGAAACAAATTCATTTTTTCTTAATCTCATTGCATGCTACAAGGAAGTCTATGATACCATTCAAAAAAACAAACCGTTGCTAGGATTCTTAGCTGTTAATGCTTCAGCGTCTTGGCATGTCTATGGAATTGTTAATGCTCTACCTTGTTGTTTCCATGGGCCTTTGCATTAGGACTTGGATTTTCTTAATTATGTGACTTTTCTTATTGAATTCTACGCGAGTGATTGTTAATGCTCTACCTTTTCTCACTGACTGACAACTCTTACCCATACCTTACCATTTCTTCAGGTCTCCTTTTCAAGTTTTGATTTGTCTTTGTGCAGAAACCCACCGCTTTGGGGAACCATGAAGTACCTCTCTGAGAAAATTCCAAAAGATACTTCTAGCAAGGTGCGGATAAACCGTGATCTATATTCCCATGAAAAGTAAGTGGTTCTTTTAGCAGGTGAATTTTTCCTTGGAATCATTTCCAAATTGCTTGGTTAACAAGCGGAGTCACCTGATCCTGTAATTTGGGGATTTGGTGATGTTGATTGCAGAATCATGGAGACAGCACCAACATTGCCTGATTTTTCTTTGGCGCTGAAACCTGATGAATTTCAGCTCCCTCCTGTGGTCCCGTCCTGGAATGAGGATAATGTTGGTGGTGGACAAGCCAGTTCGAACCACCTGAAGGGTGAGCGAAGATAGCTCATACTGCATTTTCAGAAAAGATACACACATGGGGCCAAAAATTTGTTTTGAGACGTGGAATTGGCAAGTCAACAAGAGAACCATTCTTAGATTGTGTGCCAAACCTTCCTTGTAGCACCCGATGTTCCAGCCTCTTCTGATTTTTTCCCTTCTGCATCTCTTCTCCCTTTGTCAAGACCTGTAAGTGATCTGTGTTGTCGACCTCTGTACAAGTTCTTGTTGTGTGTAAATTAGATACTGCTTGAAAAGTGTTGATTTTTCTTTACCAACAATGACGTTCTCTTCAATGATATTGAAATTGTCTAGTTTGATAGAAAGCTGGTGTGAAAAATTGATTACAGTTGGTGTGTGTGCACGGCTTGGAATGGCGTGGGAAAGAAATAAGGTCATCATTTTTCTCTCTGTTTTTTTTTCCCGAGTAAAACCTTTCTTGATGTACAGCAAACATTTGATGCTGCATTTTTCATGTTATATAATCTCAAGATTAGCATGTCGTCATTAAGATTGATAGCAAATGAGCTGCTTCAAGTGCCTCATCAAATACCATCTTAAAAAAATAAAAAATCATATCATTTCACCAAATAAAACTCTGATAGAGAGTGACAAATGAACCCGGAAGTTGCATGAACTGCAAGCAGCTTGGTGCTAAACAATAAAAGGCCCTTATCACATACATCTAGGTTGTCATATTGCATATAACATGAAACTCGGTTTCCTCAGTTACTAATATTTCCGATTTCGTAATGAAGAAGTAAACCAGTTATGTCACAAGGCTGCAACTTTAAAAGGTCAATCAAACTACAATTCTGTTCGTGGTAAATATGCTGCTAATCTTCAATAACATTGCCACCATTCTCAACCACTTGCTTTTCTTTTTCTTGTTCCTCTGTAAAATGACAGTGATAAGACTGATTATTGATCTGATGTTACTTTAAATGGAAAATAAATGATAGCTTTGTTAATTTAAAATGGCTAATATTCATAAGAGACTTCATCACACATGCAAAATCAAACACTGCACGATCACTTGCCCATAAGTTTACATATTGCCTTCAGTGTACGTCTTTCAAGCTTATCGTGCTTCTTCTGCACATCTCTTCGCAGGTACCAGTTTGGCTGCTTTGGAGCAATGTTGAGAAATGGATCCTAAACATCCACCGAAAGTCAGTAACACAAATTATAAGCAGAAGCAAAAAAATAAAAAATAAAAAAAGAGTGAAAAAGAGCAAACTCACAAGACACAGGCTACTACTAGGAAAACTTGGTACTTGAAGGTCACAATTACCTCTTTCTTCTATAATGGAGGAGGTACTGATGCAACAGGATCTTAAAACTTTGGTAGCACTGGCGGAGCAAGCTTACCCTCATGAAGCTCCTTGTCTTTAGGAACATAATTTCGAAACTTCATGCTGGGATTACTGAAATGAAGAAAATGCAGTAGTATACATCAACACATACTCTATGACATGATCAACACGCATACTCATGACGCGCTGCTGCTGCTTGTTCGACGGACTCCTTGAAAAAGGTTTATAAAACCACAACGCTTTACTCTGGTGGTGATGTTTCTTATTTATAAGAAAGTACAATATTCATAATACACATTTGACAACTAATGTAGGATATCTCCTAAAATATTTCCTACAATCCAGAGAATCATGTGATCAGGATACAATATTCTTGCATCCTTAACACTGCCTTGCAAGCTTAGTGTGGGATTGACCTGAACACGAAGCTTGGAACGAAAGAAAATATAGAGAGATTGAGAGAGACTCTTAGTAAATATATCAGCAGCTTACATCTAGGACAAATTCAGGTTGAATAGCACTAGCGGCAATTAACTCACAAATAAAATGATAATCAAGAACAATATGCTTAGACTGTTTGTGAGAAATAGGATTAAGAGTTAGGAAGATTGCACTTTTGTTATCACGGGTAAGCGAAGGTTGATGTTTCATAAAAACCCTGAGGTCCTGAAGAAGGTGAGAAAGCCAAAAAACTTCAGAGGCTGTGTGAGCCAATGCTCGATAACTAAAACTAGAAACAATGAATTGTTTCTTAGCACACCACCAGACAAGGTTTTCACCATGAAAGACTGCATAACCAGAAACGGAGTAACGATTGTTAGGGAAACCAGCTCAACCAACAACAAAATAGGCAAGAATGCCTGTAGGTGGAGAAGATATCCCATAGTGGAGTGTGCCCTTGACATAACGAAGAATACGCTTGAGTGCTTGAAGTGATCTACAATAGGATATTACATGTATTGACTTACAAAATTTACAGCATGAGCAAGATCGGGATGAGTGATAGTTAAGTACTGTAATGCTGCCACCATGGAGCGATACAATGTGGGATCAGAGAAGGAATCACCTTCACTAGCGAGCCACTGAAAAACAATCATGGGTATGGATACTGACTTGCTATCAAAAAGTTGAGCACGAGCAAGGCACTTAAGTTGTATAAAGGGATCAAGGCATCTAAATACCTTGGGAGATATCCTATAACCAAGAAATATACAATCAACACTACGAGAGGCAAATTTATAAAAAACATAATCTTGTAAATAAGGAAAAACACGAAAGCCAAAAGGATGAAAATTTTCGTATGTGGTTGGCTTACCATATTGTACCTCATAAGGAGACAACCCATCAAGAACAAGTGTGGGCAACTGATTGATAGTGTTGAGAACAATACTAAATGCCTCAACCTAATAAGATAAAGGGACATGAAATTGAAATAACATAAAAACACTAGTTTCAATAACGTGTCAATGTTTAGCTTGACCGTTCTAAGATAGAATGCAGGGGCAATAAATTTGGTGATGAATGCTAGAAGCAACGAGATAAGATTGAAATTGATTACTTATAAATTTAACCTCCCAATCATTTTAAAAAGTTTTGATCTTACGTGAGAATTTAACTACAACAAAGGTTTGAAATTGTAGAAAATTTTTAAATGCATATGATTTTAATGTCATGGGATAAAACCATGTGAAACAAGAATGACCAATAATAAAAATAATATAAAAACAATCATTTGAAGAAGATATAACATAAGTAAGGCCCAAAAATCATAATGAATAAGGTCTAAAACATTCTTAGAGTGCTGATCACTAAAGGTGAAATGCAATTTGATAAGCAACACACAAAGTAAAAAAAAAAAAGGTAAAGAAATAACAAAGAAATGCCTTTTTTTATTCAATAAAGAAATAACAAAATATGTAATAACCCAAACATGCATACCAAACAATATCATAGGAAGTATGAAGGGAATTATTTTTAAGATTAAAAAGAAACGTTAAATGACTACGCTCAAGCACATAAAGATTATTTTCACGATAATCGGTTGCTGCCATCTTTTTTATTGCATGGTTATGTATGGTAAACAACATATCAATGAAAGTATTAGAAAGTGGATAATCAAAGGTTAATTTGCTGATAAATAACAAATTTTTTAGTGAGAAAGAGTACACATGTGGGTGATTGGTAAAAAAAACTCCATTACCAACTATTACACAATCCTTACCATTATAGGTTGCAACCTTGTCCAACTAAGATGAATCTGGAGGCATATGAGCAGAGGATCTAGTGTTTGTGTACTAGTCAGTATTGATACCTATCAGAGAGAACTGAGAAAAAGATTCAACAAGGTGAGCATAAGAATCAACAACCCTTACATATCGATCATGATATTGTTCGACATTGTGTCCTTCACTACGATAGATTTAGCAACAAGGAGTATAATTTCCACAACCTTTACCATGACCAACATTAAAAATTCCTTTACCATATAATTTTCGATTCCCTCCGTTACAAAATGTATTGGAGTTGCCTTTAGTGGCAGTGCAAGCAATTGATGAAGCAACATGTGCTTCAAGAGATTTTTGAAATATTTCTAAGCTTTCAGCCTTTGAAACAAGATCATAAAGAAATGACAGAGAGGAAATAGAGAGCCGAGTGGTGGAGAAACAGGTATCATAAAGAAATGACAGAGAAGAAATAGAGAGTTGAGTGGTGGAGAAACAAGCAAACTCGGGACCAAGACCATGAAAGTACCAGTGGACCTTGTTAGCGTCATCAACAGGACGACCCATGACAGCCAGCTGATCGCATAGTGCCTTAACACTGTGAATACCTCGTTTCAAAAGTTATAGGTCATCATTGAGATGAATTCATGAATCTTCAATATATGGCTAAAAGCAAACTCCAGCGCAGTCCAAATAGTATGAGAGGTAAAGAGATCTATAACCTCAGCCATGGCTTCCTCTATGAGAGAGGGGAAAAAAATAATAAGAAGGAGCTGATCTTCAAATTTCCAAACAGTATGTTTGGGATTTGAAACTATAGAAGAATAAAAGGTGATGATTTCTGGAGGCTCAGACAAAGAGCCATTAATGTAGTCAAGAAGGTTTTAAGAATTGAGCAGCAGAAGAACTTGGTTGCGCCAGAGAGGATATTTGGAAGAGGAAAGCTTGATAGTAATCATACAGAACATTGTTTGAAGAGAAAGAGAAGAGCTTAGAGCATTGGAAGTTATTGGGTCGATGAAGTTTAATCCAAGAATGCTTTGATACCATGAAAAGGTTTATAAAATCTGTCAAAGAATCAATCCAACCTAACTTAAGCTGTTAGGTGAAGTCTCATAATATAATTTATATTAATTTTTAACGCATCTCCTCAAATGAAAGTCCTTTGAGCTTGAAACTTGTATAGACCTACATTACCTTGTACTTTATTTTTATCAAATAAATGAGGATAATGAGATTTGAACTCGTGACCGTTTGATCATCAAGATTCTGATATCATGTCAAAAAACTAATTCAACCCAATAGTTTAAACTATTAAATGAAATCCTATAATATGATTTATATTATTTTTTAATAAAATCATAATACTTTACTTTGGTGGTGATGATGTTTCTTATTTATAAGAAAGTACAATATACATATATGGTAGAATGTACAATTGTACAATACACATAACCGCCCCTACCCTTTTTCTTCTAACTGGTCCATGGCCTTCACGGGTTTTATTATCGGTTTGATAAATCGTATTTTACTAATAATTTCACTGTTTGATTAAATAGAAGAAACGGAGATATAGTTGGAACCAGTCTCTCGAAACATTAACACAACTATAAAGCATCTAGCATCTATATCTTGTCATATGATAGCTAAAATCTGATTTGGTTTGATCGGTTGAAAAGATGTTCTTAGCATCGTGATTTGATGTCTGTCAGTAAGCATGCAGTGGGCTTGCATTTCCATTCAACAATTTTCTACTTTCCCAACATAACTGTATACTAATCACTGATATTTTTTTAAAAAATTGTAAATATAGAAAAAAAAAAAAAAACAATAGCATCTAGGATATGAGTCAGAGCTAAATGGGGAGAAATGAAAAGAAAAAAACAGGCCTAATGCAATACGTGGCATGGAACTCAAAGCTTTAATTTAAACCTGCAATTACTAGCTTTGATGCTGATTAGATTGTTGGTAGATAAGCTATCTACCACCAACAAACAATCCCCCAAGATCGTCACCTTCCTCAGCTTCAACCTACCAAGTTTGATAGAAACTGGTGCATCAACTTTAAGATCTAATGGAATACGTCCTGTTTGTTGTTGCTCTTGCAATGCCCTCAATAAAGTGCTTCCGTACTGTGTTTGCCCCGTTAAGCTCACATCCAGTTTTGTTATGTTCTGGTGACCTTGGTAGAATTTTGGTATTGAACCTGCACAGAGCTTTGTGTTTGTGTACCACACACTCAAGAGCCCACCTTTCTCGTAGTAAATTCCAATTTTCTTGTTGGGGTTATTGGCTGTGATCTTCACATCAAATTTAGCATATAGGGACATATCAAAGTTGAGCCTCAGGTCACTTATGCTCAAACTATCAACGGAGTAGTTGGGAATTTTTGGTTTGAAGACCAGGTAAAGAATGCCGGCAGTGGCTCCGACAATAACTAATAGCAGGACAAGTAGACCTACGGTCCAACATACGCACTTGCAACAACAGCTTCTTGTCTTTTGTGGTTTACTAGACTGCATAGCTGCTGGCATGGTGCGTAATGGCAGTGGAGGTTGCTGCTGACTCTGACTCGAACCACCCTTTTCGGATGTTGCCAAGCCTCGAGATATCAACGGTGCTGTTGGTGGTGGTGCTTCAACATCTACTGCTGGATGAATTTTCGGCTTATCTCCCGTCATCTGCGTTCTTGTTTTTTCCATATCAAAACTTAAATGGAGACTTGGAGTTTGTTCTCAATGGTGCTTTCTTCTTTCCTTTAAACCAGTTGTTGCACCTCAAAAGCGTGCAAGAAAGCTATGACAATATATTAATGTCATTCGTAATTTATACAAGTAGAGGGAGCTAGCTGACCGGAGAAGCTTCCTAGTAATTTATGACCTATGATTTAGTCCTTGAAACACTTTGGTTAGGGAAGGTCTTGACCTTCCACACCTAATAACAACACATGGGACACACTTGATACGAGACAAGGTTGTTCAGCTAAGTAGGAAGTCTTTGTTCAAATTTCAAACACTTTGCATGACAGGAATCTTTATACGCAACATGTCTACCCTGGAAATTTATAAAAAAATAAAATGAAAGAATGTGGCTAGCCAGATTCCAATTAATTAGGTGACCAGTGACATCAATGCTTGACAATTACAATCAAACACGTTACACGTATAAACCTTACTGAAACATTACAGTTTATTCTGGAGGACAAAATTGATTGAAATAATTATTTGGGATATTTCAAAATTGGTATAGAGCCCAACGATTAGATAGCTTTTTCAACATAATATTGTAGGAATATTTAATATTCCTTTGAATTCCACTATTTCGCAGCTAGAGTATAAACATTATTTATTTCCTAGAATAATTTGCTTACACTGCAGCACGTGAGTTGTATCCTTGGTTGAATTGGATGAGGATCCCAGCAATAATGGATATATGATCCTCTCGGCAATGAGAACAAATTAGTAACAGAGAAAGTATGCTAGCTGATCATGGATGTCCATTTTCATTTGTTCAAATCGAAATTAGCACTGCAAGTTTTTGAAATCCCAAGGACCACAACTTAACATGATTTTCACTGAGAGAGTTCAGATAATTATTTGATAAGCATGCATATGATAGATGCACCGAAAAAGCAAAACACATTGAGTGTGGAACTTATGAGTGCTAGGGACGCTCCGGCAAAAAATGATGCTTCTGGTCATGGAACCAGTAATGGAAAGCTCGTTGACAGTGCAGTGTGTGACAAATTCATTCCTTTGTGTTGTGATGCTGCTGATTCTGGTGCTCAACAAGATGTCACGACCACTCAATAATACACGAGCTTCAAAATAAACTTTAAACCAAAAAGGTTTTAGAATAAGCGCTATAGTTTTTAGGGTATCCATCAAGATGGTTGCCATGTGACTTCCACTCAAGAAACTTGCAAACTCCCTTACTGCTATCCTGTTGACCACAGAGCATCTCAACTATCCTTTTCTTTACGGTCAAGAAACTCCAGCCCACAAATTCAGAGACATGAGCTCCATCAGATGTGTTCTGACTTGTTTTTGGGAAAAATAATTAGTTGAATTTTACAAGATTGTAAACCAGGTCCAGGAGGACTCGAAACAAACCCAATCACGAAAAAGAAGAAGCTGATGGGGGCCTTAACGAGTGAACATCCACGACTCAATTCACTTCTTCACCAGAACATACATAGCTACTCTGGGGCTGCAATATTCTGGATGCCACCGTGTCTGCTCCACACGCCCAACAACAAATTCCTTCATCGCAGCATCAAGGAAATACTCGAGGACAGCATCTGCCACAGGAATAAGCAATAAGAATTTTTAAAACTTGCATGTGTCTGCGTGTGTGAGTGTGTGTGTGTGTGTGTGTGGGGTGTGCAAGCATGCATGGGCATGGGAGACTGAGACACTCACCATTCCGAAGTTCTCCGGCCAAAAATATAGTTGTTTGGGCTCCACAGAGTTGCACCAATGTGTCCAACAAATCTACCACAGCACCTTCACTATAGACCACATCCGATCCAAGCACTGATAAGCAGAACACATAATCAAGTTAAAATGCTGCTTTTCCAAGGACCACTCAAGCATGATTTTCCAAATTTTTGATCATTCGCCATGTATTGGAAGAAATTCAGGAAAATGAGCAGGCTACTGCAACTATCAGCTAATCCAAGTGCAAACATTGACAATTCTAAGAAAGAATGCTAAAGAAGTCTACTAAAATGTTTGCTATTCCACAAAATTAATACAGTTACTCTATCACTTAGAAAAATCCTTATGATATGTTGCTAGCATGGGGACCAATACCAGCTAGAAAAATAATTGCAATATGCAACTCACTATTTATTTTCATAAGCAACTTAGATTACACTGGATAAACTGTGTGAACAGATAACAGCGAAAGGTTTTGCAGCCAACATGAAATTTGTGTTAATGTGCTTTTCCAGTACTATTGAAACAGAGCTAGCACACCCTCACCTTCCTGTCATGAGACATCTGAAGGATCCAATCCTTAGTCTCTTAAAAGTTAAATGACTCCATATAACTTATCAGCTAAACTAGTTGTCACCTGCGCCAATTATCATGATAATCTTACAAACAGAAACCATGAAAGAACAAATATCAATACAAATAAAAATCAACTTCATGTACATCTTATGATGATGATGGAAATGCTTGAGTTCCTGATTTCTCAAGTCTTGCTTCTCAGTACCAGAAAATAATAACTCTATCTTTTTTGCTGTTATTCTCAGCATTACTGTGTATCTTTTTTTTTTTAATTAGATTCATCAATAGACATGTGCCAAATTTATTGTATATCACCTTTCTTATGAATGAAATGTATGCTTGATTTTTCATAGATAATTCATGTGAAACACTCACATGAACTGTCTGCATATCCAATTCACCTTAACCAATCAAATTCTCTTGCAAATCACTGCCAATTATGATTTGAACAGTTCTGTAATTTCAAGAAATACACGTTATTCTAAATTGAATTGCCACAAATTTGTCACAATATGGATTCAATAAAACATTAAAAAGTTGCTCACGTGGAACCGATTAGCAAAAAATAGGTACATTTCAATTTCAATTCACGCTCCAGCAGGCAAAGATAACAAATAAGTCGTACCGTAATCAGGAAAAGGATCAATCAAATCCTGATCTGGGTCATCTCCCCATATGAGTTCCCTAACAACTGCAGAGCCCCGCACGTTTCCATGCCTCAGATTTGTCTCGATATTCTTTTTCAGTAACCTCAGTCTATCAGGCAGATCAGTGAGTGTTACTTGAGCACCCAAGAGAGCTGCAATGCAGCTGCAAACCATAAACAAGACATATTCAACTCAAAAAAGTGAAATTTTTCCTCTTCTTTCTCAGCTAGAAAAGTTGAATTCAGAAATTAGAAAATTCGACCAGCCTAATATCAAAAAGTTTGAGTCTTTGCATGCCAAAAATCACCGACATTTCTTATTGAGCATCTTCATTTATAACACAAGGAGGTCCAATTCCAAAGGGACCTCTTTAAATTAACTCAATTATCAGGCTGGATAGTGAAAAGTTTCCGCCTTTTGCCAGCCCAATTAAGAGAACAATTTTCCATAACAAAGTATGAATAAAAGGATAAAAAAGAAAGTGATAAAGAAGCAATCTTTACCCTACCAATCCACAGCCAGAGCCCAATTCAACAACCTTCTTGCCATGAAGAAGAAGCAGGCCAGAGTCGACAGCATGCTCCAAGAACTTCCCCAACACAACACCACTGTCCCACATGACCGAACCAGTGACTCCAGGTGTGCTCAATGAAGAAGGAGACTGGAGGATGGAGAGATAATGACCACAAGCATCAAGATTGAGTTGGAGAGAAGATTGGGAGACAAAAGAGTTTGGTTTTGAAAAAGTGGGCTGTTGGATACCCCACAAGAGCATGGTTTCCGCAGCAGCTGATTCTTCATCTTGTCTTAGCACCCTCACCTTTCCACCATAAGATCCCAACTTTATTTCTTCTTCCATTTCTGATTCAGCAACAGTACTACTAGCCATCAGTTTGATACCCTCAAACTCAAAGAGTTGCCAAAGAATAGCAGGAGCAGGAGCAGGAGCAGGACTGTTGCTCCTCTTTAGATGGTGAGTGACAAAGCCTAGTAGCCAACCTTTTGTTACTTTCTTGCTATACTTTGTCGGCCCATCCCCAAAGTTTGGGGTCAAAGGATTTCCGGGCCTAAGGTTTGAGCTAAAAAAACATTCAGTTTCGAATTAGAACCGGTACATGATCAGGCCTCTCCTTTTTATGATAGCAAAGGGTTTGACGTACCATACCCATACCATAACATATACAAGAACCCATATCCATACCACCCGGTATTAAAGAATTGTCAATGCTAATTAATAACTTAGTATTAAAGAAAATATCCTAAAATTGAGTTGATGGTTGATTTTATAAAAAAATAATTCAAGTTTATTATTTAAAAAATATTAACAATGAGGAAATCAAAATTGAAAAAATAAATAAATTAGGAGCCATAATTAAAAAAAAACAAATTGGTTTCACACCTTTTCCTTTATTTTTGCTATAGGATTTTTCCAAATATCCTTTTTTGATCATTTTAGATCGGAAATTAATTAATCTATTTAGTTCAAAATCTTATTTTATTTTACATTTTAGTTTAAAAGAGGATGGAGCGAGTCGTAAGAAAACAATAAAAAAAAAAGAATTATATGAGTCTATTTTTTTTTATAAAACAAATAGTCAAAGTTAATATCAAAGTATTTCTATTGATGAGAGAAGTGTCTTCAAAGTGTTTTTGATCTTTCATATTAGCTAAGAAAAATACATGAGAGAGGTTTTTTTTTAAAAAATAATTTGATTATGTTTTTTGAACCATATTTGAGGTTTTTTGAGTTAATAAATTAATTATGAGGTTCTAAAAGTGTTTAGTAGATTTTCTAAGTGAAAATAGATTGAAAATTAGATTTTTATTTTCAAAAAGCACCTTGCTCAACTTTTCATCCCTTTGTGTTGTCTGAATTCTAAAAAGTAGACGACGTGTTGTTTCAAAAGAATTAGGCCATCCAGGCTTGATCGCTTGGCTTTTTTAAAAAAATCTTTTCCCCACCATTTTCATACAATTTCGTAGAAATTAAATAAGTTAAGATATAATATATAGGTATATTTTATTAATTATTAAATTAATTCAAAATGTATTTTAGATATTATTTTATTAAATTTCCTTAAATTTTAATCAATAAAGATTATAGAAATGTTTTCAAAATATAAGCAAGTGTGTTTTCACACATCATGATTTTTTTTTAATTTAGTTGATTTATTATGATTATTTATTTTTTTTATAATATGATTAAATTAAATGAGTTTATTGAATATAATAGAGTATGATTTCGGTCACAATTTTTTTTTTTAACCTTTAGAGAATATGTTACCTATGTCTAGACATTTTTTTATATTAAATTTTTTTAATACAACCCACAGTTTAATGCCGGCTAACTATTTAGTTAAATGCTAAAACCTAAGGCTAATCTTCCTAGTAAAAAAAAAAAAACAATAATTGCACATGTATATATTTAACCCCAAGTGTTATTTTTATGTTATATGTTTTTATTTTTTTAGAGGTGAATTTTTATTACCAAGAACATATAATTTTTATTTTTATAAATGCATCATGTAAATATAATTTATTTATATAAAATAAAAAATAGACAAAAATTATAATAATCTCTTTGAAGCACTATAAAATTAAAAAAGTAATTAAAATATTAATTACTATTAAAAAAGTGAAATAAAATTAGAGAGAGGATGTTAATTAAAGTTTAAATATATAAAAAAAATTAATAAAAAGCTTTCTGAAAAAGGAAAAAGCTAGGTGAGAGATTGTAAATTGAAAGAAATCGAGGGATCTAAAAGTTCTATTTTTTTATATTAAATTTAATCGTTTTCTTTTAGTTTTTGTTAACTATGAATAAAGTTTTATTTCATAAAATGGATCAATAATTCATGAGAGAGAACACAAACTTGAAGAAATCTCAACACGTGCAACCTTGTTGATGTAACTTCGAAGGATGAAATTACAATTCAAAAACTTCAATGATGAAAATAAAAATAATTGCACCGTTACGTTAGTATGAACATTGCATACGTAGTTCTTGGTATTCGATGATCATTCTTATTTATATAATCATCGGATATTTACCAATGTTATATCTGTTCAAATATCAATTTAAACGGGTTTTGGATTGAAATATTGCCATAGGATATTAATGATAACGTTAAAAATTAAAATTTTTTAAAAAAAAGATAATAAGCGATGAATGAGCAGGCACCATTTCTGAAACAAATAACAAACGTTTGAAGATGTAAGGTTGTTGTTTTCAATTTTGATCCTCTTCTTGGTGATTATGGTACGTGTCAGCCACTTTGTCCTAATCTTGCTTCAATTCTTGTTTTGATGGTTCTATATATGCAAATCTATGTTTCTTTTGGTTTATTCAATGTTGTTTAAAGTTCCATTCCTCTTTCTTTCAGGAGGTTCTCTTATGGACGTCTTGCACAGATAAAATTCTTACTGTCAAATTGAGGCTAAAAAACTTAATTTTTCATTGAAACTTTGTAGAATATATACAAGAAAATCATATCTCATCATTTAGTGTGTGAGATATTATAGGCTATTGTTTAGGAATTAATACAGCTTAAATATTCTAAATATGGTATTTGCTAATTTACAGCTTTTGTTAACACTCCTCCTCAAGTTGGTGAGTAGATATCATCAACTCCCAACTTGTCAAGTGAATTGTGGAATGTCCTGCTTGACACTGCCTTTGTCAAAATATCTGCTAGTTGGTCTTCGGTCTTCACAAATGGAATCTGAA
>Ga0325402_1000297_pt1 | contig 31734 bp, 20 predicted proteins | sample PopdelMetagenome_22_FD_207212 | JGI IMG/M metagenome (GOLD analysis project Ga0325402, IMG submission 207212) | Populus deltoides microbial communities from Bellville, Georgia, United States - Xylem-PdKOR-R3 | ecosystem: Host-associated > Plants > Phyllosphere > Stem > Wood/Secondary xylem... | reverse complement strand
CGGAGGAGATGGAAGTGCCAAGCGACGATGCTGTTTTGATCGAGAAAGGAAAGAAGGCGGGAGATCCTCACGTGATCACCGTTAATTGTCCCGACAAGACCGGCCTTGCCTGCGATATTTTTCATGTAATTCTTGACTATGGACTTTTCATTACCAAAGGAGGTAGTTATTCTTACCAATATTATTTGGTTTTGTTTTTATTAATTAATTATTACAATTATTGAAGTGATAATTATGGAGCAGATGTTTCAACTGATGGGAAATGGTGCTACATTGTATTGTGGGTGGTTCCACACTCACAGTGCATTATAAGATGGACTCATTTGAAGAACAGACTTTTATCTGTATGCCCTTCGTGTTCGGTCTCCTTTTACTGGAACCAGCAGCAATCCAAGTCTTGTCCGGTTTACTTGTTGAAGTTCTTTAGTCTCGACAGGAAAGGATTGCTGCATGGTAATTAATAGAGTACATTTTTATTTTTTTGTAATCTTTGCTTTCGTCGCTGCTTACTGCTTCCTTGGGTTAGTCTGATGATGATAATTCTATCTCTGATGCAATTGGAAAATGTTTTTCTTGTTAGATGTTAATCAGGTTTTGTGTGAGCTGGAGCTAACAATCCAGAGGGTCAAAGTTACTACAACCCCAGATGGCAAAGTCTTGGACCTCTTTTTCGTTACTGATAAACTGTAAGATTTCTTTCTTTCTTTCTTTCTCTTTTGGAATTTATTCGAATTCCTGTCTTGGGTGGGGTCAATCTTGATTTTTTCTACTGTATAAGGAGAATTCTGTCCTTCCTTTTAATTCAAGTCAATGGAAAAATTGTCTAAACCACTCACTGCATATCTTAGGCCTTGAGTTACTGAGGGCTGAGGTAACGTAAGCTAGTACTTCCTTGGTTTTTTGTTATTGAGTTTGAGTGAATAGAGATGGCAGCTACTTTGTTGTCCTTGGAAACTATCATCTACCGTGCCTATTTATGGCATGGTTCTTCCCAAGTTTTTGCTGACCTACCAATTTTTTTCATGAACAATTGACAATGACATGATAAGAATGATGATCTATACTTCGTAGTGAAGTGAATGGTTGTTCGTGGAAGTTGAAGATATGGCTAGATTCTGTCTGATGTCCATCAGGTCATTGAACACTTCTCTGAATCGATCATGAGATCAATTGTAATTAAAAACCCAGGAGTCTGGGCTAGATTTTGTGGGTGTATTAATGTCCATTCTATTCCACAATTTTGTTACAGGGAGCTATTACACACAAAGCAACGACAAGATGAGACATGTGAACAATTGCATGCTGTACTAGGTGAATCATGTATCAGTTGTGAACTTCGATTGGCAGGGCCCGAGTATGAATGTCTTCAGGGCATGTGTTCTCTTTCTCCAGTTATTGCAGATGAATTATTTCATTGTGAGATATCAGATAAAGAAATCCATTCACAAGCTCTTAGCCCAGATATGATGAAATTGAAAAGGACAGATGTAATGATAGACAATTCACTGAGCCCTGCTCATTCGCTGCTTCAAGTGCATTGTGTTGATCACAAGGGTCTTCTTTATGATGTGATGCGAACTTTAAAAGACTGCAATATACAGGTATGGATTTGCATCTTCCACCATATTTATCCAATATATATTTTTAGGATTAACTAGATTCTGTCCATTGTTAGTATTTTAAGTTTATCACTATGGTGAACTTAGAATGGGCCCTTAATCATTTCATGCTGCGAATGTTTCTGTGCCGGCATTGACAAGACAGCACCAGTTACCTAAACTTGTTAGGCTTCTATATTGGCCCAGCTGTAACAAACTTGATAATTTAGGTTAATAGTAATAGTAATTTTATTGAGTTTAAAAAAAAATGGTTACAAAAATGTAATTGAATAAAAAGATAAAAGATAGTTTTTGAGTACATTTGAGGTTGCTCTTGTATTCATAGGGCATATTAGAGATTGTTCATTCCTCCCATGACTTAGTAGAAAGCCCCCATGAGTTTTTTCATCCTCTTTTTTCCATAGCATATAATTTTATTTAAATAGAAGATAAATTCAAACAGATTAAAATTTAAATTTTAAAGATTCTAATCTGATAACTTTAAATTTTAATGGAAGTAAATCAAGGCTATGACTGTCACAATTCTACCCCCGTTAAAAACCTTGCCCTCAAGATTAGATAGGTTCCTTTAGCTAACTTGTTTTGAAGTTGTCGCACCGGTTCTTTCAAAATTCTTTTTTGAGTTTGTTGGTGTAGTTGTTGCTCCTCCTGTTGTTTCATGCAGGCAACTGCTTTAATAAGTTATGATATCCTTGTTATCATGGATCTACTGTTCTGACATCAATTGTAACAAATTTGATAATTCAAGATGATAACAAGAGCACTTTTATTGAATTAAAAGAGATTAACTACAAAGACCTAATTAATAAAAGATGAAAGATAGTTTCTGAGCATATTTGAGGTTGTCCGGTTCTCTATAAAAGCATATTCAAAGTTGTCCGATTCTCTTATGATTTAGTAGAAAGCCCATAAGTTTTTCCATCCTCTTTTTTTTGTAGCCTAGAATTCTATTTAAATAGGAAAGAAATTCAAACAAATTCAAATTTAAAATATCTTAATATGATTACTTTAAATTTAAATAGGAGCAAATCAAAGATAGGACTGTTACACCAGCCTACCCCTTCCCCTAAATAAAGGGGTCAGAAGCAAAATTTAGAACTAGATGTGAAAAGATGCATATCATTGAAATGCAATAGCTTCCAAAAAGACGGGTTTATTATAAAAAGAAGGATTACATGGAAGACTAAGCCAAATTCGTTATGATCAGATTATTCCATCTTCTACCTTCTTGAAATTGTGTTAGCACTTAGTGCATTGATGCAGAGAAGGATAATATTGTCATTTTATTCGCCCATATTGTTTGCTATTTTTCTGATACAGATAGCTTATGGTCGATTCTCACTGGTGACCAATGGTCATCGTGATTTGGACCTATTTATTCAGCAAAAGGATGGAAAAAAGATAGTGGATCCTGAGAAGCAAAGTGCCTTGTGTTTCCGTTTGAAGGTTGAAATGCTTCATCCATTACGTGTGATTATAGCAAACCGGGGACCTGATACTGAACTTCTAGTTTCTAATCCAGTCGAGCTATCTGGAAAGGGAAGACCCAGAGTATTTTATGATATTACACATGCTCTAAAAGCACTTGGGATCTGCATATTTTCGGTAAGAAGTCATTGCATTAGAAAGAAAAACTCAAGATGCATCTGCACATTGCATCTTCATTCAACTTGCCTTGGAGTTTTTGAATGGGAAATTATGCTATGCATAGGACAATTCCAATGTGGCTTGGAATTAGGGCACTAGAATGCTTTATAAGCAATTTACTGATCCTATTTCCTTCTATCTCTGATGCAACTGCTATTATTAATATAATAGAACAACATTATAATGAAGAGGCTGATAACTTCATGTCAGTCGCCAAGTGCAGATGGAAATCTGAATTCAGTTCTAAAGTTTCCCATAAACAGTGAAATATTTCTAACGCTTTGCAATTTTGGTTCTTAGGCTGAAATAGGAAGGTATTCAACCTCCGATCGTGAATGGGAGATATACAGATTTCTTCTAGAGGAGAACTGCAAATTTCAGTTATCAAATATGATGGCTAGAAATCAGATTGTGGATACAGTTAGAAGAACACTGATGGGTTGGTGAGTTTATTCATTTTGTGTGTACTTTGGTTCTAGTAGCTGTCGCCTTCCTAAGATTTTTCGCTTGGCTCTGCATTTTATGGTATGCAGACCATTTGTACAGTGTGCACATTCCAATTTATGTTATGTAAGGACGGCTTGTATTCTCAAATCAACTTACACTTACTGGTCGAGTGGTTATACAGTGGTCTTATTTCCTGTTTGATTGTGAAACCTTCGCCGCATTGCAGTTTAAGCTGGAAGATGATATATTATACTCAGATACAAACGAAGTTTCTCAAAAATCAGTCTATAATATGGACACATGACTGCAGCAGAATTATCGGTGAAGACCATGAATCCTCGACGTTCTTGAATGCCATCCTAAATTGTTCTAATTGCTAAAATTGATTCTGGAGCTTCTGGGGTTTGTAAGAAGCTAGGCATATTTCTGTCGGATTAATTTGGTGTGTTAGTTATGTTGATATGCATTGCACCTCTCCATTGCTCAGTGTTTCATAGCAGAAGGAACATGTGAGTGCTGTTTGGGTAGTTGGTGCATCGATTACCTTTCTTTGCCTAAAAGGAAAATAAGCAGCTGGTGGAGGTATCTTCCATTGATCAGGACTTGGAAGTCGTAAAGCCCCCATGTGAATTCAAGGCAATATGAACCCCAAGGTAAAAGATCATCTCTTGGGGACAAGAAAATATTGCTTCTCCGTAAGCTTTGCTTTGCGAACACACAAAGCAAAACCTTTAAAGCCCCTTTTTTCTCAATCACTAGTGCTCAATTATGTTCGTGTTATGCAAATCCGTCATTCTCAATATCTTTGTACATTTCTCACTTTGTTTTTTTCTTAAAAAGAAAAAAGAAAAACAGATCTTTGTGGGGTTTTCTATAAACTTGATCAAAACCCTATATTTCTAAATTCATCCACAGCTCCTTGCTTTCATCAATTATGTTCTCATTCAATTTTATTTATTTATTTAATTTTTTTTTTAAAGAGACAGATGAAGATAGAGTAGGTAAGGTGATAAGATTCTATCAGGAAAAGAGGTGTATTTGGACAAAAAGAAAAAATACTTATTGAGAATGGTTGAGGATAATCAACATGTCGAGTGACTACTTAAGGATTTATTACACCGCAAGGACTAATTCATTAGTTTTGATTAACTACGGGGCTAAGTTATAATCAACTCCTAATTTATCCTCCTAACATAATCCAAAGCGACCACCGTTACCTTTGACGAGCCATATAAGCATTATTGTAACTTACGTGCCCGGTCTCGTCAAGACCAAACAGTGACACGTCGCTTAATCCCCTTTAAAAATTAAAAAAGAAGCTGTGTTCTAGATTATTGAATTGAATGCAGGAGGAAGAGAAGCTTCTCCGTTTGGTTTCGCAAGAGACGAGAATTTTATTGTTTTCTTGGGTCGGAATTTATTTATCAGGCTAGGGAGGGAGATTTTTGGATCCAATGGTTGAAGATTGTTGTTAAGATAGTAAATTAGATAAAGAAATGAAAATGGAAAAGACAAGTTTAACGACGCCAGGAACTGGAAGTTCATCTTATCTGAAGGCTCTCACCGTTGAAATCGAGAAAAAGCTGCAAAGGGTTCCTTCCTTCTCTTGCACTCTATTTTCCATTTCTTTATTTTGGATCCTTTTGTTTACCATCGTCATTATGTAGTCAAGCGGATTAAGGAAAGTTTTTATACTCGGATTTATATCAAGATTTGATAATTTTTTGTCCTAATAGAGAATTTGCTTAGCTAGAGGGCTATAGGGTGGGTGGGTTTTTTTTTTTCATTTCTTGCTTGAGAATCAATCCAATGTTTGTTTTACAGAGTGAGATTGAGTGTCCTTATTTCATAAAAAAAAATTACGTGATGTTTTAGTAACCAATTGCAGGCACTAGCTTCTGCATCTCAGAGACCGAACTTGTTACAAGAATTGTTTGCTGACATTGCTTTGGAAGTTGATGATCGCGCTCGAGGTCAGTTAAAACTAGATGTTTTTATCAATTTGTGTTAATGGGCTGCTGTTGTTGTTTCTCATTTTTGCCTATTATATTATGCATATTTTTTATTGTTCCATAACTACTGGATTTTTTCTTGCGTTGACATCGAACACAGGTATAATTTTCAGCAGGGAAGAAGATGAAATTTCTCCTGCTGAAGATGCTGCTGATGGTCAATTGTGCTTTTACGATGTGCTTGCTGATTATTATGTTTGGGTGCCTGAGAGTGGAAAACAAATTCTTCATTTGATTGTCCAACTCTGGAGCCAGTCATTTGCATCACATATTTTCTCTCTTTTGTTCCATAAATGGGTATGAAATCTTGGCTGAGTTCCAGTAATGTTTGTTCTCATTTCCATCCACAAAGAATCACAACACAACAAGTCTTTTGAGAGCTTGATATAAACCCATATTTTCCACGCCTGGTTGCTTGTTGAATGTCAAGCAAGGAAGCCTCTCGAGATTTCTTCTTTGCTGCTGTCTGTATGCGTTGCATATGTAGGTCGTCAAGTTGATCTATTGTTTGCTGTTCCTTCGTTGCAATGCAATTTATTTGAACTTCCCAATGACAAAACAGTGTAGGCTCTGGCAGTTGTAATTTTGACTGTTCCAAACTTGATGAAATATAATATAGAATTGCTTGCAATGGAAAACGTGGAAATGAAAAGGGGTTGAAATTTCTCTTTTAGCTGTGAAGGAAAAAGAAAAGAAAATGCCTGTTTCTCAATCTATGCTAGATTTCTTTACATTTCAAATTCTTTCCTTAAGGTGCACGACTGCTTTTATTAACCACTATTCACATAAATTGTGGATTTAAGAGATACCAATAGTGTCTTGTATCCCAGGGTAGACGCTATTTTCACATTTGACATGTCTTGGATCTTTGGCAGAGATTCCTAACATGTGCAAACCATGTTTTGTGGCTTCTACGGTTAGATTAGGCCTTGTTTCATCATTTTAGACATTGTTTCATCATTTATGTGTTATTGTTCAAAATTAGAAGTTATTATATTCAAGTTTGGGCTTAAATGACATACCAATTTTGGGGTTTCACTTGATTTGGGAAGGTGTTGCTATTTAAAAAGAAAATAAGTGGTTTGAAATTTGAGCAATAATTTAGTTAAGTTTATTTCCGGAATCTGTGTTTTTGTTGAATTCAGATGAGTGTGTGGTTGAAGGTTATCATATGGGTTGCATGAATGCAATTCGAAAGTTTATGTTTCTTTTTTTATGTTGACCATCCAGATTTATTTGAAACATTAAAATCTTATGGGAAATTATAGTTCTATATTCCATCAGTGGTGACCATATAACATCGAGTTGCACTCATGTTTTCTGCAGCTTTTCGAAGCTCAGCTGGATAATACTGAAGTACTTGTTCGTTTCTCATCTGCTCTTGTTCAAGGTGCTACAAATGTTTTGTGGTAAGAATATCAGCAAGCTTTGGATGGTAGTCATTTAGTGGCTACTAGGAATCAAAGGATTTTGAAGTTGAATTGGGCTGCTAATTACTAATGAATGTTGGGAACTCTGTCTATCATGTTGATCAATACATGAAATATTAAAGGAATTGAGTTTTATTCTCCATGTGCCTTTTCTTTTTCCTGAATATAGATGGGGAAATATTGTTAATTTTGAAGGTGACGCTCTTCGAGATGCAGAATTCTATTTACTTCTTATGTTTTTTTCTTTTTCTTTTTCTTTCCAGATGGGTTTGGGTTGAAATATGAAATCAATTTAGTTGAGGGAAATTGGTGTTTTGACTATTGGATCGCAACTAATTAAAATTCTAACTGCTTAGAGCAAGTGGTGTATGCCATTCTGTGAAGGGGATTATATTTTTACAAAGGAAAAGAGGTTAAGGTGTCCTGCCATTCATTGGAGAAATGGTTCAGGAAAAAAGAAATGAAGAAAGGAAAAGGAATTTTGCTATTCATTTAGCTTCTGGTATTTCTATCAACCTCTTAAGTTGTTTGATTGTGCTAACTTTAATTCCTGATATCCTGCTGTTATTGAAACCTTTGCGCCTTGGCAGTTTAACCTATTTCTAAGTGGCTTAACATTACATTAGCTGAGTCCATCCTTGCCTTATTCTTTTCTTTTTATCTTGAACCAAATTTCTGGATCTCTCGCATCCAAAATTTGGTACCACCACTGAAAATCCATTTTTTCAGAGGGAGACATGGCAAACCAAAGTATTGGAGTGCCTTGATATCATAAGTTTCTAGTCAAGTTTCACATATTATTGAGTGCTGTTGATAAAAGTTGCACGTCCAGTTAATTACTGTACAAACAAGCCATCAGTAGAATCGTACACTTGGATTTGACAAACAACATATTTTCCCTTTCCATGTTGTTGGGTTGAAGATATATCGCTGCATATTCTATTCTCCCATTCCAAGCATGCAACAATGACTTGAACCTGGTAAAACTTTGCAGGATTGACATCCAAACAAACAAAAGGCATTTCCAGTCCTTATTTCAGGCAAGTGTCCTTCCAACAATGTAATGCAATCCCTCCTACTGGATATACATGGTAGAATTACGGTCTCTGTATAATTATTTCATCTTCCTCCTTAACCTTTGTCCTTGTTAATTTCAGTATCTCCTTGAGGAAGTTGCCTTGGAGCCTATGCGGTTGAACAGAATTCCAGTGCAGGTCAGGCATTGATGTTTCACTCTTACATGGCTTTTTTTTTCTGCATGCTTGCCTTTGACTGCACGCCTAGAAATATTATGGCGTGGACTTTGAAATTATCATTTAGTTGGCATATGTAGTGAAAATTTCCTTGAACGGCGTTTGCATTGCAAAATAATGTCAGTCTTCCATTAAATCAGGCCCAGAGGGAACTGTTTCTTTTACTCTCAAGGTTCATACTCTTTTACAACTCAGGTAAGCTGTATAAATTGTATAGATTCAATCTTGAACAACAAATGGGTTGTCATTTTCTTATATGGGCTATGCAGTTGACAAGATCGACAGCTTCTTAAAACAATTTCCTATTTTTCCAAATGCTTTCTTGGTTGGTGGTCCAGCAGACTTCTTTGTTATTGAACTTGCAGATCAGGTATATTCTATATTCAGTCCTTAGGGCATTTGTTTTAGATGAGTGGGTTTACTTTCTTGCCTGTAGAGAATACATTTGCGTATTCATATGGTCTCCAAATTCTTTTGCTTGTCAGCTTCAAAAGTTAAAGGTGGAGCCAGTTCTATTGCATTACCTTTCACAAATTAAAGTTCTCCAGGGTGGTATTATTCATCTCTTTTCCAAAAATAGTGTCTAACATTGAACCGACCTGATATAATCGCACGTTATTCTGAGTAGGTAGTTTAATTAATTTCTGCAGGCATGGAATTGAGAATGACCACGAGTACAAGATTAAAGGCATGTTTGTATAGCTTTACTTCTCCTGGCGGTCCAATGTATCCCACTAGAGCTGTCCGTCATGCTGCCTGGGATGCTTTGGATTTGCTTTTTCCCGTGAGTGCTTTTTTCCCTGGTTGCTAGTGGCGTCTACCCAGTTACTTGGCAAATTTCATTAATGAACTGTCATGAAAGTGCATATTTAGGTATTGAATTTATAATCAACTAGTCATTTTTTATGCAATGTGGTATTTGTATCAAATGATACGATCCTTGAGATGATGAGGTGCATTTACAGCTTTTTTTTTATCATGCCTGAATAATTATTGACTTGGAAAAGAAACTTGAGTTGATGCATGATTCCACATTCCTAGTGCATACCTGTCATGTCTTTGGCAATAATATTAATTGTCCGCCACAGGTTGGACGGTATCCTCGGCATTTCATAAGCCTGTTTTTTCGGCTGCTATATCCATGGTACTGGCCATCTTCATGTTGCAACTTCATAATATCTTGCATCAAGGCCGTATTCTATTCTCTGCTGGGGCTGTTGTTTTCTAGCTGGGATAAGCTGAGAGAGCCAAAGAACTGCTAAACGCTGATGTCAAAATCAGCTCCCCTGAAGCTTACACTTGCTCTTTCAGCTTGAATATGTGTAGCATTTCATGTTATTTTGTGTTGTACAAGTGCTTTCCTTTTGCTTGAGTTATCCTCCCATTTTAGTCTTTTGAGGGTAATTTCCATATATATGTTAGTTTTCTGACATATATATTATAATTGGATGCATAACTAAATTGTATTCTTGACATTACTCTAATTGGTCAAGTTTATTTGAATTATCGGTGGTGTTTGAGTGGAAAACTTACAGAAAAGCATTTGCACGCGATTTTCAAAGCACCGGCAGGGCTGCATTGAACTTAAAAGTTCGGTTAACTATGAACTCCGAAACAGATGTAACGGTGTTTGAATGGACATGGAACTGCGGTGGTAAGATCCGCAAGGGATACGGGAAGAAAAACTGTGGAAAAGAAACCTGATTCCAGAAAAATTGGTGGAGAATAACCTGACGTTTACAAATTTCTGTTAAGGAACAGCGTGTGCACTTGACGGGGAGTGAGCTCTAGCCTTCTTTTTTTCTTTTTTGAAGCGGACATGTAAAACACCTATAGTATAAAAGACATGCTCCGGCACAAAAATCCAAAAAAGGAGATAATAGAAATGACAAGAGGCTTCATTGCTGGATGCAACTTCAGCTTTCAAAATGCAATTCAAGAGCTGTTAGATTTACCCTCTGGTCCAAGATGATTTGCAGCAAACATAATGGACTCTTGAGGGTGTGTACCAGCTGAGTTCGGAAGCAAAGGCAGGCTAGGTATCAGGAGATTCAGGGCATCCACGTAAAACTAGCTCTCACTCCCAGGCTTCTCCTACCTAATTCACTTATACACAATAGCAGTCACAAGCTGCCGGAATGACCGCAGCAAGAACTGATGTTAGCTGAAATACTCCAACGGAGCAATAGATGAACCAGAAAACAGCTTGAAACCCGCTACTAAGCAGAATCAAATAGCTTGTACAGCCCAAAAGCAATGGCAAAGCAAAGCTCTCACGTGTCAGTGTAGTTTAACCAGCACCCACTGCCATTCAAACTGCAAATCATATTCCAACTTCTATATCCACCTATGTTTTCAACATCATCAGGTTGAATGAAGCAGAGATGCCAGTTCACACTACAATAAGCTACATCAGCAGTCATGAAACAATCAAGGAACGGATATTTCACTGCACAGAATAGATGAAACTTGAACAAGAACCCAGCCATTAAGAAAGAACATTAACAAGGGCCTGCGCTAACAGTTAAAGACAAGTCCATTTCAATGGAAGAAATATGAAGAAATCTACCTCCATTCTTATCCCCCTGATTTTATGATGACGATGCAACCAGTAGACAATAGAGCATCAGGCAGTTCCTGTCAAAGTTCGGTTCTCCACTCCTTGCAGACAGCATTTTCTTTGTCTAAGAAAAAACAAGAAAATAGTTCTACTCCCTATCCCAACTTATAAAATCATAAAGCTAACCAAACAAAAGGTAACAGTACATTACATACAGATAGCTCTCCATTAACCGAGCATTACATGATAACAGCCCCAAACTTCCACAATAAAGATTACGATAGTTCTCTCTAAGAAGTATTTGTGAAATCACTAAGACGACTTGGCTGAGACATAGAAGATAGTTCCATTGCTGCATGATCGAGCACACAAAAGCAAGGAAAGAAAGATGTTGGACCAACCAACAAGACACCAGGAATGACTTAATTTATCTGCATAGCTTCTGAATGATACTTCTCCAAATCTGCATCAAGATCTTCAGCAGATACCTTTTCACCACGGCCCCTTCCACGTCCGCGTCCCCTTCCAAATCCACGTCCGCCGCCGCCGCCGACACCACCGCCACGCAGTCTTCCCAGTGCACCACCCCTACCTCGTCCACTGCAGAATAACCACATGTGAACCCATGAATGAACAAGTAAGAACAATCACAATTCTTATACAGTTCTCTGAGCAAGGATACATACGAGTATGTATCAGTCTAGTATACAATAATAGTTGCCTTAATAATAAGTTTAGGTCGTTTTTCCCTTTGTTAAAAAGAAACATATGATCGGATGATCAATGGAATTGTATTTCACTCACATATCAACATAGAATTAAGAATCTTAAAATTCATTGTACAAATCTCAAGAATCAACTATCAACTCTAAATCACACACAAAACTGGATGAATGGCTTGATGAGCCAGATATGAATACGAGTTTTGTAATTCAGGTACAACTTGAATCACTGAAGTACAAGACTCAACCAAATTAAAAGATAAACATAAATAATTTCACAAAGAGGTGATTATAAGAGGATCTACATGATTCAGGACATATTTTATTTGGTCCTACAAGTGTTTTGTGGTAGGTTAGAGTCGGGAAAATCGGAGATTTTAGGGTTTAGATCAAAGAAGAAAAGGATTTGAGATTTTAAAACTGGAATATGGATAAATGAGTGAGGCTGCTAGCATCACACAAGTAGGATTTCTAGGACTCACGCCTAGAGGGAAGAAAACCTAAGCATCATCCTAGAGATTACGGAATCACTCCTTAAATGATAACCAAACAGTTGCACTTTCATTCATAATCTCTGCTACCAAATGACTACATGCATATTAATAAGCTTGAAATATTCCTATCTTACTTAGATTTTAACAGATGACTAATGTGTGTTCTAACTAACTTCTGTTATTGTTAGTCCTAGGATAATGCTATGAATCATTCACAATTGATTTGTTTAAATCTTTCTTAGCTGTATATATCAATTGCAATCTCTAGAATCTGTAACAAACCTTCTTAACTTCTTCTGTATTTATACATTGATGAATTAATGAAAGAGGTGTGTGGAAATCATTCATCAATAATTCTGTCATGGTATCAGAGCTTATCTAAGTGATAGCCAATTTTTCTCTTTCTTTCTTAGCTTTCTCTCTCTCATGGCCATCAACTCTTCTCAGACCATCATTCACAACACCAATGAAACTCAAAATACCCTTATCACCATTAAAACTAACATCCAGCAACTACATCTCCTGGAAATTGCAGTTTCATACCCCATTCATTGGGTATGACCTCCTAGGCTATATTGATGGATCAAAGCCATGTCCACCCGCTAACCTCCCTCACAATAACACCACCATCCCAAATCTAGAACATATTCTCTGGATCAGGCAAGACCAGCTCATTCGCAATGCCATCATTGGCTCCCTCTCCCCAACCATTATTCCATTCATTGCTCAATCCAAAGCTTCACATGAAGCATGGACTATCTTGACCAACACCTACGCCAAGCCCTCTCTTGGACGCATCGAACACGTTAAAACTCAACTAAAGAACCTTACAAAAGGTTCTAAAAGCGTGTCTGAATTTTTACAGACCATAAAAGCATGATTTGATGAACTGGCTCTTCTTGGAGTCTCACTTGATACAGAGGATCTCACAAAGAAAGTCTTAAGTGGTCTTGGAGATAATTACAAGGAACTGGTTCGTGTTGTTCAAGCCAGAGATTCCTCAATTAACTTTGGAAAACTTCTTGAAAAATTGCTCAACTTTGAAGCCTCCTTACAAACAAGGAGGGCAGAACTATCTCCCTTCCCAGCTACTACAAATCCCACTAGCCGAAACACAACACCGTGACGACCTCACTCAGGCTCCAGCTCTCATAGTTCTTGGTGTCTGTCCAACAATAATACCAATCGGTGTTCCACACCATCAAATGATGGACCATCTTCATCTCCTAGCAATCGTCCCTTTCGTCCATACTTAGGATATTTCCAAATTTGTGAGCTACAAGGCCAAACTGACAAAAGGTGTCCCTCCTTTCAATTGGTTCCAATTAACTCGCCCAACAACTCCTCAACCTCATCCACTCATCCAACCTCACCATAGCAACCACGTGCACATTATGTTGCTGGTTATTGAACCAGCCTGGCTCTTGGACAATGGAGCTTTGCACCATGTTACTTCTGACTTTAGCAATCCTTCCTTGCATACTCCATACACTGGCTCAAATGACATTATGATTGGAGATGGCTCAGGCATCCCAATTACCCACACTAGTTCTACCTCTCTCCCAAAACACTCACACAACTCCTTTCAATTAAACAATGTTCTTTGTATTCCTGAAATGAAAAAGAAATCTCATTTCCATTTCTCAATTTTTTCATTCAAACAATGTTTCCATTGAATTCTTATCATCTTTTTTTATTGTGAAGGATCTTCACACAAGAGCCACACTAATGAAGGGCCACACTAAAGATGGTGTATATGAGTGGCTAGTCTCTTCCCCAATTCTTGCATTTTCTAGCATACAGACTTCCTCCTCTGCATGGCATCATAGACTCGGACATCCAGCTCTTTCAATTTTAAAACTTAATATTTCAAATAATAAACTAGGCTCTTCCTCCTCTCTTTTTTCCTCTAATTCTTTTTGTAATTCCTGTCTATGTAATAAAAGCCATAAATTGTCATTCTCCAAATCCACAATCCTCTCATCTCATCCTTTTGAGACTATTTTTTCTGATGTTTGGACCCATCTATCCTCCCCATATGAAACAATTTTCGGAACAGCTCCCAATTACTCCAAATTACAAATCCTTGACTGTCTTTGTTACCCCTGGCTTCCTCCTTATACCACTTATAAACTAGATTCATGTTTCAAACCATGTGTGTTCATTGGCTATTACTTAACTCAAAGTGCATATTACTGTCTTGATCCCTCCACTTCTAAAATCTATGTCTCTAGGCATGTTAAGTTTGTTGAGTCCTCGTTTCCATTCATCCATCTCTCCCCCACATCACCTCGTCCTCAACCTAACTATGTTGCCACTTGGTTCCCAAAAACCCCTTACAGTATCCTCCACAACTCTGCTCTCACCACTCCATCATGCTCCTCAACAACTCTCTTGTGAAGCTCCAGTGATATCCTTCATGCCTATCACCTCCGACACCACAAACTCACTTGACATTGTACTCCCATATCTTCAACCCCACCCCACCCCCAAAAAAAAAAAAAACTTTGAACTTGCACCCACCTGAAATTCATACTCAAACCACTCACAGCATGACCACTAGACCAAGAACATCTACAAACCTCTACAAAAGATGAACCTTCACAATCAACTCTCTACAGCCCATGACCTTGAACCCAACATGGTGACCCAAGCTCCAAAAAATCCTAAATGGCGTCGGGCAATGTCTGACGAGTATGGTGCTTTGGTTCAGAATGGCACATGGCACTTAGTTCCCCCAGAGACACCAAATTCTAGTTGGTTGTAAGTGGATTTTTCAAACTAAATGTAACTTTGAGGGTACTATTGACGGGTTCAAAGCTCGCCTTGTAGCCAAAGGCTATCACTAACATCCTAGAATTGATTTTCACGACACATTCCGCCTTGTGGTCAAACCAACATCCATTGGTGTTGCACTCAATATTGTTGTCAGTTGTGGCTGGCCTTTAAGACAACTTGATGTCAACAATGCTTTCCTTTAAGGCAACCTTTTTGAAACTGTATACATGTCTCAACCACTAGGATTTATTGATAAAGACCACTCAACACATGTATGCAAACTCAGGAAAGCAATTTATGGCCTGGAACAAGCACCTCCAGCTTAGTATCAAAGATTGCGCCATTTTCTTCTTACTTCATGATTTACAATTTCACATGTTGATTCTTCTCTATTTGTCTACAATGTCGTTGGTCACATCATATATCTTCTTGTGGATGTCGATGGCATTATCCTTACGGGTAACACTAAAGCCATTGTCAATCAATTTGTCACAACTCTAGCTCATCATTTTTCACTTAAGGATCTTGGCCTCTTAACTTATTTTTTGGGTGTCAAGGTTGTCTCCAACAAAAATGGTGTTACTTTCTCAACGGCGATATATTAAGGACCTTTTAACTCATACTCATATGTCTAATGTCAAGTCCATGCTCACTCCAATCCCAACAAGTCCCCCTCTCATGTTAAATTCAAGCACTCCTCTATGTGATCCATCTAAGTATCGTCAAGTGGTAGTCATCCTTCAGTATCTACTCATCATCAGGCCAGATAATGCCTTTACAACTTTATCGTAACTCATCCACTAATTTACATGTGTTTTTTTACTCCTCTCTCAGTTTGCATGCCTTCTCTGATGTTGATTGGGCAAGCGACAAAAACATGTTCTGCTCCACAAGGGCCTATGTTGTTTATCTTGGCAAAATTCCTATTTCCTGGAGCTCTAAAAAGCAACGAACTATGGCCAGGTCATCCACGGAGGTAGAATATTGCTTTGTTGCCAATATTGTTGTTGAACTAAATTGGCTTTGTTCACTTTTAACTAATCTTGGTATTAAGCTTCCCTGTTGTCTAATCATTTATTGTGATAATGTTGGGGCTACCCAACTTTGTTCCAACCCGGTTTTTCACTCAAGAATGAAGCATGTTGCTATTGATTTCCATTTTATTCTCGATCAAGTCCAAAGTGGTGTTCTCCATGTTGCTCATGATTCCTCTAAAGATCAACATGTTGATACTCTTACCGAGCCTCTTCCTAGACAACAATTTATTCATCTCAAATCCAAGATTGGAGTTCTCACCCGTACGCCATCTTGAGGGGGCATAATAGAAGACAAATGTGTGTTCTAACTAACTTATGTTATTGTTAGTCCTAGGATAATGCTATGACTCATTCAAATTGATTTGTTTAAATCTTTCGTAGTTATGTATATCAATTGCAATCTCTAGAATTTGTAACAAACCTTCTTAACTTCTTCTGTATTTTTATGTTGATGAATTAATGAAAGAGTGTGAAAATCATTCATCAATAATTCTGTCAAATTTGGACTCGAAAATAAGAGATATAAATGTTCCAATTTCAGCAAGGAAAGAGAAAAAGAAAACTAAATAAACCTTAGCAGATACTTTATATTTATCAAACATAATCCTCATTTGCAAGAAATTTAATGAAACTATAAATTTCCCTTGCTTAAATATTCCCCTCCAAAGTCACAGTTAAACAATGTAGTGGGTGACAACAACATGCAAACTTGATTTTTGGATAAGTTTTTTGAGTGAAATAAATTAGAAATTAAATCTAAAAAAGAAACATAAAAGAGAGCTCTGAGGTTTTATTTTAAATTGAAAAATTGAATTCAATCAAGGCATGAAATGATAGACTCAATGCAAAGAGAGAGTTGACACCATTATGATATTTTGACATGCTTGACAAAACCCATGACCTCAAAGGGAGAAAAAGCATCTACCATACATAAATGTCAGTCAGACTAACTTTTAAGTTCCAACAAACCAATGCACAAAAAGCCCACTACTACCAAAAGCATGCACACCAACACAATATATCAAGATCATATGTTTAAGGGGAAAAGAGCCTTTAACGTGAGAAATATATAAAAGTTAAAACTTAATTGACCAGCAGATAATCATACTATATACAATTCTGAAACAATGCATATAATGTACTGTGATTGGCCAGCAAATCTCAAAATTAGAACACATTTTCCTATAACAAGAGAAATAAATGTCGAACAAAAATTCTGAAAGCAATTCAGCAGCAACGAGGCATAATTGCACAACATTAGCAAGCAATGACAATATCAAAATCACAAGTTTCCAACATATTTTTTCAGCAGATAACATATTCACCGAGATCATAGTAACAATGAACAACACAGTTGACAACAGGCTACCAAGAAAAAGAAAATCTCAGAATTTTGCTCTTTTACAAACCATAATTAGGAATTTACAGTAGACAAGCGACAAAGACCAGAGTAGGAGGGGAGATATTACCGTCCAGAAACTCCATTAGAATTTCCAAAAGCAGCATTAGCAGCCGGAGGCGCAGGAGGAGCAACAAAATTTGTTCCCACAATCTCTATCTTCATCGGTTTCCCATCAAGCTGAACATTGTTGTATCTCTTAACAGCAGCGACAGCTTCAGCTTGTCGTGCGAAGACAACTTCTGCCGTTCCCTAAAAAAAAGAGGTTTCTAAACCAAAACAGGACACAAAGAATCCATCAAAAGTACGTAGGTTATGCCAAGCTTGAGTTAGATACCTTCGATCTGCCACTCCGATCGTAATGGATCGAATACCTTTTCAGTTCACCCACTTCCAAAAACAATTCCTGTACATAGTTAATCTATCTATCATTACTAAAACAATACACTAAATTTAAACATGATTAACCTTCAATTTACTTACATAATTATAGTAATTAGAGGGAAATTTGAAATTGATAGAGAAATCCAGATCCATAACGCAGAAAAATTGAAAATTACCTTGATGTCCTCGTTAGAGACTCCATAATCTAAATTGGAAACATAGAGCTTTGCTCCTTCTAAAGAGGAGGTCCGACCTGATTGATCCCTGAACATGTCGTGTTGCCATGTGCTTTCCGGAGCCTGGGAACAACACAGAAAAAAATTATTAAAAAAACAAAATATTGAAACTCATTCTAGCTGATTTTCAAGAGAGAAAGTGTGTGTACCTTAGCGGCGGTATAAGGAGCTGAACGATTGGCGGCGCGGTTAGGGAAGCGGCGAGCAGGACCGGCTCCGGAAGGGTGGCCTCGACCACGGCCCCGGAAGTTAGCGGATCCGGGTTTTTTGCTATTTTTGATGATATCGTCGAGGGACATATCCAAAGCGCTTGACATGTTGCTTTTTTCTTTGTTTTAACTTAGAATAAGAAAAATAAGATGAAGAAAGCAAGAGAGGAAGAACTTGATTTACTAGGAGGAGGAGGAGGAAGGCAGGTTTCCTCGAAGGAAGAGAGCCGTGATTCAGAGATGCCCAAGGTGTTTAACTCTAAAGAGGTGGAGGAGAGATAGCAGCGTCCTTTACGCCCCTTTTATAGCTTCAAACTAGTTGTTATTGTTTTTGTATTATTCATATCCTGATTGAACACAAACAAAGAAGAAGGTGTCGTGGTGTAGTTGGTTATCACGTCAGTCTAACACACTGAAGGTCTCCGGTTCGAGTCCGGGCGACGCCACTTCGAACCTTTTTCGCTTTTTGCTGTTTCTTCATTACACAATTTCTTTTTGTGTTTTTTCTTTTTCAAGTAGAGTTAGTCATGGATCGAATATTGAACTTGTTTGAAACAAAAAAATTATAATAAAGGGGATAGAGTGTTCTTTAAAAAAAATATATAGAAAGAGAAAAAAAATGAATTTGAGGAACTGTTGGCCAAAACAATAATAATTCTAAGAATCATGTTCACTTTTTTCTTTAAAAAACGTGTATTAACAAAAACTAAAAGATGTTGTTTTTTCAGCATGTTTCACCTTACATAATATTATTTATTATTATTTATTGTAATAGTTTTTTTTCTTTCTTATTTTCAAGTTATGTTTTTTTTATTTATAATTTATTATAATTTACTTGTGGTTATCTTAGTCTCTTAATCCTTGTCATGATTTTGACGGGTTGATTTAAGTTTTTTTATTTTTTAATTGATTTTTTTTTCAATTTCATCCTTCAACATTTTAAACTTTGAATTAATTATGAATAAGGTTGTGTCATTTGTTTCAGTTTGTTTTTTATGAGGTTATACCAGTATCATGACCCGAGTCACGGGTTTTGTGAGTTAACCCGGATAGACTCAAGTTATTTTATTATTTTCTATTTTCTATTGAATTTTTTTCAAATTTCATAATTCAATAATGGGTTTTTTGAAAAATTGGCTTCATAATTTGTTTTATTTGTTTTCTATAGGGTTATCTTGGTCTCATGATCCGGATCTCAGGTTTGACATGTTAACTTGAGTTGAATTGGTTTGTTTTTTCATGTATTTTTTATGAAGTTATCTCGGTCCTATAACTCAATTCACGGGTTTGAGTTGACTTGAGTTGTTTTTTAGTGCTTTTTAAATTGATTTATTTTTTAATTTCATCATTTTACATTGAGTTGATTGAGAATTAGACTTTATGATTTTTATTTATCTACTTGTCATGAGGTTATTTTGGTCTCGTAACTTGAATCGTGAATTTCACAAGTTAACTTGAACTGACTTTAGTCATTTTTTTGTCATTTTTTAGTTATTTTTTTTTCAATTACATCCTTCAATGTTGGGTTGATTGGAAATTAGACTTCATAATTTGTTTTGATTTATTTTGTATAGGGTTATTATAATCTCATGACTCAGGTTGTGGATTCGGAAAGTTAACATGGATTGACCCAGGTCAAACCAATTTGTTGTCCTCTCAATATATATATAAAAAGATATTGTCTTGAATTTTTTAAAATCAAACTATGTTTTACCAGTTGTACAGGTTTTTATTGAACCTGTTAAGTTGACCAAGTCACATCAAATTAACTCTCGTATGGTTTTTTTCACTAGAAAAACATTAGCTACATCTAGATATTTTTTTTATATTAAAAGATTTTTAATCCAGCTTGCAGTGAGGCGCAAACCAACAATCTAATGGAACTAAAATAAGAAGTTGTCACATCATTTTTTTTTATTAGAGGTATTAAATGGAAAAATAAGTAGTGTATGTTCCGGGAATGAGTTTAAAAGGGTAATTCATTGACCTATAAAAGGGTTATTCATTGTTTTGGCCCAAGGTTTAGATTGTGGGTTGTGGATGGATGTAGATCAATCCAATATTTGACTTGAAAGTAAAAAATGAAACAACATTTTTTTATTTAAAAAAAATCCACTCATTCAGCTCGAAACAAATACGTTGCAAGGACAACTAACTAGCTTGAAAGCAGGCTGGTCCTTCGAGTCAATGAGTCACTAGATTGAGTTGTCGGATCTAATCTTATAAACATGGTTAAAATGATATTCTTTGAGGGTTTTTTCTTTGATTTTATTAAAAGCAAACAAAAAACATGTTTTGCATGGGATATTTGGTGTATGAAATTTTAGATGGTTTATTAAAATACAAGATTCATGTTTGGTTGAAATTAAATAAAAAATACATAACATGTTTTCCTTGAGTTTGATTTATCATTGACAATTAAAAAGAAATTACACGAGCAAGTTTAAAGTTTTATTCTTGAAAATTAAACATCTAACTTGAGATCAAGTTTGTCTTGTTTTTTAACATCAATACATATACTACTTGGGTTCAAAACTAAAAGATGATGATGATGAATTAAACATTAAATATAGATTTATAAATATCAAGTAAACAATATATTTATTGGCGAGTAAATTACATAAGATATACATTATATTAATCATTTCACTATCACATTAAAATCATCAAAATATACATCAAGTGTTTAAATGTGGGCTCAGGGCTTGGGTATTTGGAGATTGGACTGGGCTTAGGGTGATGCTGTGGATGAAGCCCATAAGAAAAGTGACCCGACCCATCCCTTAAGATGGGCTCCATTGAGCCCAAATTACTCACACTGTTTCACGCCATCTATTTGCTCTCCTTTACATTTCAACATCGCTACATGACTCACCGAGCTGAACTCCATTTTACGTTGGAAAAGTGGAAGAAAGCTCTCTCGTCTATCTTGTATATTCAATTCCTTAAAAAGAATGAAATTCCATCGCTGTCACCCTCATAGATTGGTCTTAAACCCCATCCCCATCTTCCAAACAAAGCCCAAACACTTGTACTGCACCTCTGCTATTCAAGACAATGACGTCAAAGACTCGCAATTCATAGCGACCCTCAGGAACATCGTTCGAGGAAAGGAAAGCTGGAAAATCGCTTTTAACGATCCGTTCATTTCAACTAAATTAAAGCCTCACCATGTTGAGAAGGTCTTGTTGCTTACTCTTGATGATACCAGGTTAGCTTTGAGGTTTTTTAACTTCTTGGGTTTGCACAAAAACTTTAACCACTCTACCATGTCCTTCTGTATTCTAATTCATGCCCTTGTTAATGCTAATTTATTCTGGCCTGCTTCTTCGCTTTTGCAAACGCTGCTTCTTCGTGGGGGGTTGGATCCAAGAGAGGTTTTTGAGGCTCTCTTGGACTGTTTCGAGAAATGTGACTTCATTTCTAGTTTGGGTTTTGATTTGTTGATTCAGAGTTATGTGCAGGAGAAGAGAATGTTTGATAGTGTTTTGATATTCAGGTTGATGAGGCAGTGTGAATTGATGCCTCAAGTTAGGACCTTGGGTGAAGTATTAAATGGGCTTGCCAAGATCAGGCGAGTCGATATGGTTTTAGTGTTGTTTGGTGAGATTTTGAGTATGGGTATTAAACCTGACATTTATATTTATGTGGCAGTAATTCGAAGTTTCTGTGAGTTGAAGAATTTTGCTAAGGCCAAGGAAATGATTCAGCGAATGGAGTCTAGCGATTTGAATGTAGTGGTGTATAATGTGTTAATTCATGGGCTATGCAAGAACAAGAGAGTTTGGGAGGCTGTTGAGATCAAGAATGGTCTTATTCAAAAGGGATTGACAGCTAGCGAGGTTACTTATTGTACATTAGTTCTTGGATTATGTAAAGTGCAAGAGTTTGAGGTTGGTGCAGGGGTAATGGATGAAATGATTGACTTGGGGTTTGTTCCAACTGAAGCAGCTTTGTCAAGTCTTGTTGAAGGGTTGAGGAGGAAGGGGAAGGTAGTCGATGCTTTTGATTTGGTTAACAGGGTGAAGAAAGTTGGGGCGATGCCTAGTTTATTTGTCTACAATGCATTAATCAATTCTTTATGTAAAGATGGTAAATTTGATGAAGCAGAGTTGCTTTTCAAGGAAATGGGAGAGAAGGGCTTATGTGCAAATTATGTCACTTATTCTATTTTGATCGATTCATTTTGTAGAAGGGGAAAACTGGATGCTGCAATTCATTTTCTTGGTAAAATGATCATGGCAGGGATAAAAATTACAGTCTATCCCTACAATTCCTTGATAAATGGTCACTGCAAGTTGGGGAATTTGAGTGCAGCGGTGTCTTTTTTTGATGAGATGATTGATAAAGGATTGAAACCTACTGTGGTATCCTACACATCATTAATAAGTGGATACTGCAACAAAGGCAAGTTGCATGAGGCATTCAGGCTGTATCACGAGATGACTGGGAAGGGCATTGCACCAAACACGTACACATTTACCACGCTAATATCTGCTCTTTTTCGAGCAAATAGGATGACTGATGCTATTAGATTGTTTGACGAAATGTTAGAGCAGAACATGATGCCAAATGAGGTGACTTATAATGTTATGATAGAAGGACACTGTAAGGAAGGAAACACGGTAAAAGCCTTTGAATTGCTCAATCAAATGGTACAAAAGGGTCTTGTTCCAGATACATATACTTATAGGCCTCTAATAAGCAGTCTTTGTTCTACTGGTAGAGTATGTGAGGCAAAAACGTTTATTGATGACCTTCACAGAGAGCATTTTAAGTTAAATGAGATGTGTTACAGCGCTCTTCTACATGGTTATTGCAAAGAAGGCAGATTGAGAGATGCATTGGGTGTTTGTCGCGAGATGGTAAAGAGAGGAGTAGACATGGATCTTGTGTGTTATGCTGTACTCATAGATGGAACTATAAAAGAACAAGATACAAGTGCAGTATTTGGTCTTTTGAAGAATATGCATGACCAGAGAATGAGGCCTGATAAAGTAATATACACAAGCATGATTGATGGGTACAGCAAAGCTGGGAGTGTTAAGAAGGCGTTTGGAATTTGGGATATAATGATTGATGAAGGATGTACTCCAAATATTGTGACATACACTACCCTGATAAATGAATTATGCAAAGCAGGACTCATGGATAAGGCTGAGCTTATTTGGAAGGAAATGCTAGTTAGCAATTCAACTCCAAATCACATTACTTATTGTTGTTTCCTTGATCACCTCGCCAGGGAAGGGAGCATGGAGAAAGCTGTTCAGCTGCATAATGATATGCTTAAAGGGCTTTTAGCAAACACTGTTTCCTATAATATACTTGTCCGTGGCTTTTGCAAATTGGGCAGGGTTGAGGAGGCAACCAAGCTCCTGGATGAAATGATAGACAACGCTATTTTTCCAGATTGCATTACTTATTCTACAATTATATATCAGTGCTGTAGAAGGGGTAATTTAGATGGAGCTATTGAATTGTGGGACACGATGCTAAATAAGGGTCTGAAGCCTGATACACTAGCGTACAATTTTTTGATATATGGTTGCTGCATTGCAGGAGAACTGGGAAAGGCTTTTGAGTTGCGTGATGACATGATAAGAAGGGGCGTGAAGCCAAATCAGGCTACACACAAGGCTCTTAGTCATGGAGCTTCAAGGAAGTTTTCTATTTCTACCCACCCAGTTATGCCTGAAAATTAGTGGAACGGTGTATTGTCTCATGAAAACCTGGCAGAGATCCTATGCGAGTGAGATGGTCTTAAAGATGGAACTTTGTTCCTGGAGCTTAGGCACTAATTATTACATTGCCAAACAGTTATAGACATTTTTTCATGTAGTTTGTATTATAGGATAACCGGTATGAAGCTGAAAGAAGCTTTGCCATTTTATTCATCAGAATCTGTTAGTAAATTTTGGCAGCCCACTGTTCAGGCCTGTCATAACTTGCAATGATTCTTTGTGGAAGCTGTTATTTTCATACAATAACTTAGCTCCAATCATTTCTATGTCTTTGCGATCAATTTATGTGCCACTTTGAATAGCTTCTTTTTCAAACTTCTCACAGCAATTGTGTTACAGGGAATTGATATTCAGAGCTGAGAAATGGGTTGGCAACATCTTAAAAGATTTTTAGAAGCCTAATTTTCCATTTTTAAACGACCGTTTCTCATGGCATACTGGTCTCTAAATTTTGATCGATCACATTGATTACCAAAGTGCATCTTTTCATTTGTTGTTGTGTAAAACGAAGGCGTAGAAATTTGAGATTTTGGGAAGACGTCGTCACCGAGTCGAGAAAATAAGATGGTGAACCCAGACTTCTGTCGTTTTGATTTAGGACTCGGGAGAGAAACGAAGCGAACATGGTGAAGACAAGCAACAAGGGCAGCATGATTTCCTACCGCCCAAATTGAAGAGATTGTGAGGGGAAGAATACGAGAGACTGGTGCGCTTGTCAATAGGAAGGCAGCGGAAAACTTTTGTTTCTAATGGAAGCACTCATCTTTTCTCGCCCCCTCGTTGGAAGGTAAGAAATATACGAATCTAGGAAGACACTAAACAAAATAGGCTAAATAAGCCTTCCATTCTCGAATCTTATCATCCTCGTCCCTTCCCTGTCATGTAGCTCCTGTGCCCGTACATCGGAACCTTTGTTTTCAGCACAAATAACAACGGCAATGACGGAACATTTTCTTGTTAAACTTGGCAGGATGCTCGAACATAACATGTACTCTACATCAGCATAGACATGTTATTTTCGGAGAAAGCATCCACCAACGGTGCCAAAAAACCAGGGCTCCAACAACTAATTCTTGTCAAAAATATTTACAGGAATATCAGCAAACACTTTTCCAGCTACTTTCCATTGCCATAGAAACAATTAGTTGCAAGTATCCGGGGAAAGAAATTATTGTAGAAGAAAAGCAGACATCCATGTATAAAATGAACCGTCAATACCAACACTTCAATGACAAATGCCAGGACTATGAATTAAAACAGTCGTGAAAAAAAAATTCCGAAAAAGAGTGAAACATCCATTTGCAAAGTTGTAGAAACAAACCCCGGTTTCTCTACCATCAGAAGACAGTACACCGGTACACCGAAGATTGTGAACATAGCTATAAGGAAACACACATCCCTTTAGTTCATTACATGACGGATCATAAATATAGAACCAAAATCACCAGATTGGTTCTAGAAGAGGATTGTAGGGTAAAACTCAAGCAAACAAACCAATCTCATAATTCAGTCAGGTTCACTGCCACAAGCTATAAACATTTCGCTCAAATGTGGAGGGCATCAAACTCTCCACTGCGAAATTTGGAGACATGCATTTAGCTGGCACGGCTCTTGATGACATCAAGACCCATTTCAGTTGGATCAGTTGCCTGCAATTCTACCTGAATGCCATCTAGTTCTCTCTTGAACCTGTCCTTGGAACTAGCATAAATCATCTTGCTTCTCACCCGTGATGTGTCAGGAGACCTTTGTAAACCACAGAGAAAATGATGAGCAAAACTTACGAGTGAAGTCCCAAAAATAATAAACAGTTATGTGATAGCATGAGCGTGCGCATATAAACAATGTTCAATGTCATTACCATGCAATGAAGAAAATTCTGCTCTTCTGGACATTCTCTTCAGTCACAAAATCAAAATCATAAACAGCATAGCGACACTCATCAGCAGGGAGGCTTGCAGTAAAATCTTCATAGCTTTGGGCAGGCTCGCCAAGCTTTTCCACAATAACCTGCTTTTGCTTTTCCTCAATCTTATAAACTATGAAGCGGTAAGTTCTTTTCGCCTTCAGCTCCAAGAACTTCAGCTTGCAGTCATCATGCACAGCCATACCAGATGCTGCGTTGGCCTGCACACACAGAGAGTTAAATAACACGCGGTGAGACAGAAAAGCAAAGAAAACAAAAGGCACTCAGGCAACAGCTTCCTCAAGGCTCCTAACAGCAGATACCCTCCCTCTATTATTATTTCCTCAATTCCTTCTTATTGACGAGATAAGCCTTGGTAGAGGAGATATCACATAAGCGGGTGCAGCTTATAAACCATGAATCACATATCCGAACAAATAACATTCGAATTCATGACATTAGTCCATCAAAGCTTCAAAAACTCAGGATGATAAAGGGACCACGTTGAAGAATTTTTTAATTATTTTTTTTTGGAGTTTTGGTCTATTAAATCACATTTCAAGATTATCTGGTGATCAACTGAACCGTAAATCCTGACATCTAGCAAATAAAAAAAGAATCAGAGATTATACAAGTAACCTAAAATAATTTACAAAACAAGATGACTAGATCGGACAAAAAGCCGCTCTATCTATAAATTCAAAGAAACACAGCACTGAGTTTAACTACTGTTCGGATAGGGCCATTATGAAAAAATAAATACACGAAATGGAGCATCGGAGACATGAATGATTAAGATTAACAGTATCAACTAGTGGCGTAAGATCTAGCGGATTGGTGATGCAAGCACAGGGACAAAAGACGAAGCCGTTTAAATCCGCCGCTGCCGTCAAATTAGAGATCAAGTCTCAGATCTAGAGCATCAACGGTCATCTCAGTCGTCACTTAAAAACAGATAGCAGTACTAGAGATCGAAACAAGTAAAGGGCTACTCACCATGATTGTGCTTCTTCTTATAGGGATCGGTCGAGGCAAGAATAACAAAGGCAAGACAAGTGTAGAACAAGATTTAATAGAGACAGAGAGATTGTTGGGTCTTGCTTTCTTCTATTCAACGCAGGCTTTTACTTTTTGAGAGAAAATGGAGGACTGCTGCTTCTCTATGTTTTGCGTCTCTCTCTCTCTCTCTCTCTACTCTCTTTTCTCTCTCGGTTGATGAAATCAGAATTTTAAGTTGGGTAAATTATAATTTAGTTCTTGTATTCTCAAGACATAAATTATTTAGTTGCTAAATTTTTAAAAAATAATTAACTAATCCCTAACTGTATGTATTTTTATTAAGAGAGTGTTTCGAAACGCGATGGAAACTATATTTTTTGAAATTTTTATTTTTATTTTGTAAAAGTTAAATTTTTTTATGTGTTTTGAATTGTTTTAATGTGTTAATTTCAAAAATAATTTTTAAAAAATAAAAAAAAATTATTTTAATATATTTTAGCATAAAAAAACATTTTAAAAATCAACCATAGTCATTAAAAAATGTTTAGTAACTTGGTTCTGTTGATTATTTCTCATTATGAAATGCAAACTTGGCCCTAGCTGGTTAAGTGCTATTCAGTTTTTTAATTGAAAAACTAATCCTAGTAAAATCAAATTATGCTTTTTTTTTTTTCTTGAATTAAATTTTGGATTTTTTACTAATCTAAAATATTTTTAGTTTTTTTTTGTTTGGTTTAATTGCTCAAAACATGTGTTTTACACAACTAATTATATGTTTTTTTTATCTTGAATTAAATTTTGAATTTTTTTACTTATCTAAAATAGTTTTAATTTGGTTCAATTGCCCAGAATTGCGGATCATTTCAATAGAAAACCAAAACATAAATGCTGATGTGTTTTTGTATATAATAATGTAATATTAATAGAAATATACAAGTGCATAGCTGACTTAAGAAGCCCTGCAAGGCTTGAATAAGCCCAATTAAATCGTGCATATTTCCCATGCTTCTCTAAATTACGCTTTTTTTTAAGAGGATTAATTCCTCGCTCATCAACAAATTAACACGTGTATATTCATCATCTCAACCACCAGCCTGCAACAATCATCATCATTCAAGCGCCCTCTAGTTATCTCACTTTAATTTATGTTTGAGCGTTGTATAATAACTTTTGTGATTATGATTTTAAAAATTAAATTTAAGAAAAACTGTTTTTATTATAAAGTTTTAAAATATAACTTTTAATAAGATTTATGTAAAACTATGATATATTTTAATTAATAAAATACTTTTAAAATCATGATGGAGACAAAATATAATGTAAACCTCGCGACTACATATACTCTAAATATTAATTACACACACAAAAAATCACATCCCATTTATTTTCTTTTTTTTTTTAATCTTGATATTGAGTTAACTTTTTATTTAGTCTTCCTTTTTTTCCTGCTTTTTGGAATTAGCTTCTAAATAAATTAAATTTTCATCATGGTTTATGAATCCATCATGTGACTTTGATGTTTAGAATCCTTATATATTTGATATTATTTCATAACAACCTGGAACTTTGAAATGAGTCTGATAGGTCAATATGTTTTATTTTTATCTTTATTTATTTTTATAGAAATTAAAGGTAAGATGATAACCTAGTATTTTTTTGCCCGATCAAGAATTGAGCTCGCACATATACAAGTCTTGTGGACTGCTAAACTTGTCACCCTTGACCTTTATTAGGCGATGAGCTCAAATACAAATGCTTTTAGCAATCTTATCAGGCTTTTATATTGGACCATGAGATTTTGACGAGCCAGAGATATATTTTCTCTCTAGTAAGTCAAAAAGATTTCTCATTTGATGAGTCAAGGGTATTCCTCTTTGATAAGTTAGAATATTGATGTTTTAAAGCTATCGTAAAAAGATTACATTTTAATTATTCCCTTCACCAAATGGTAAAGAGCATGGGTTATAAAGAGTTATTGAATTTTTAAATGAACTAGATTCTCAATTTTCATTCTCAATTACATATTTATTTTTAGAATCTCTCTAAAACATATTATTGTTTTTTCTCTCCATAAAATACTTATTTAATTATCAGAGAGTTTCTAAATTTATTAGTGGGAATCTTTTACAAGTATTAATTAGACATCAATTACCACCCTCCTTAGTTAGAAAGAATGAATCATACTATTAAAACCAAAATATTAACTAATTATCTAACATATAAACCTCGTTTTAAAACTACTTTGATTTTTTGAGATATATTATAGTCTTTTATTTTTTTTTATTTTTTTTATCAAACAAACATTAAAGATGATAAAAATTACCAATAATCATAGCATTCGTGCAAAAAAAAAAAAAAAAGAGGCTGCATTCTATTTGTTTCAGGCGATTAAAAATTCGAACCACAATTTGGTTGAGAGAATTTTTTTCACCTAAAAAACTAAAATGAATTTATTGAAGCTGGATTTGAATAACTTAATGCTCGCCTTATGTTGACATCGATTTTTCTATTTTTATCCCTGGCATGACAATCAAATATGGTGGAATGAATAATTAATTATTTTAAAAAGTACATGTATTGAATGATTTGTTTGAGAAATATACAAGAATAAGGTTATAACTCATTCATTTAAATTTTATTCATAACTTTAAGAGTCAATAACTCAATAACTATAGTTTATTAAAACTAGTTAATTGGTCTCTATAGCGGAAACCATAGTTTTTAGACCTGACCTGGATTTCAGGTTTTGACCGGGTTGTTCGGGTAAAGTTTTTTTTAAAAAAAATCAAAACGACATCATTTTAGTAAAAAAAAAGTTAACGGGGTACAACCGGGTCATGGAGTCAACCGGTCTGATTTTTTCTTTCTCTGTTTTTTTTTCAACCAGGCCCGATTCTAGCCCTGGGTCGGCTAGATTCCGGATTGACCCGTCGGGCCGGGTTTTTAAACTATGGTGGAAACAATTAAATAATCTTATTATCGACATTTACCAAATTAGTTCTCTTTTTTTTTTTCCCTATCTTTTCCGCTTCTCCCTCCCTCACTCTTCTATCTTGTCAGGAAAAAAATGGTATCAATGGAAGTAGCAAGTTTAAATATATTAAAGAAAACAAGAGAATTAAATGTATAATTTCTAAGAGTACGAGGAGTAAGTGATTAGTTTTTATAAACTACAAGGACTGAGCTATAATTAATAAATAAATTTGACATATTTCTGGTGGCTCCATTGATATTCCTCTGATGTAAATAAATATCAATGATGTGCTCCAGCTCGACAACAGGGATAAAGTACGTGTATCCAACGACAATTAGACGCTTGTTATCCTTTTTTAAAATGCCAGCTCATGCCCCCTTCTGCCGTGTTGCTTTCTCTGTAAAAAAAGAAAAAAAACACTTTTAAAAAAGAAGACTACAATCATTGTTAGAAGAAATTATAAAATATTATAAATTTATGACACGGACGTATAGAGTATATTTTTAAAAATAAGATTTAATTTTAATTGATATGTCAGTGGTATTTAGTATTGTTGTTTAACTGTATTTTTTCGAATATTTTTATTCTTTTAGTTTTAAATTATTTTTTTATTTATGAATTTTTTGATATATTAATATTAAAAATAATTTTTTTAAATAAAAATATATATTATTATAATATATTTATAAATAAAAAATACTTTTAAATTACCGCATTCTCAATGCAAAATATGGTCAAACTAGTATAGTTTTGAAATTCGGCTCGATGGATTGACTCGGGACTCGATTGACACGGGTTTGGAATTAGGTCGAATTGAATAAAAAATAGAAAAAAGAGAAACTTAGTGTGACCTGACAGGATGACTCAACAAGACCAGGTTAAAAACTCGGTTGTAATTCATTGATTTTTTTACTAAAACAACATTGTTTTAATATTTTTTTAAATAATTAATCCAAACAACCCGATCAAAATCTAAAATCCAGGTCGGATCTAAAAACTATGCAAGCTGGACCTAGATTTCTTCCATTTTTTTTCTTTTTTTTTTTCGTTCCAACTTCTCTTTTATTGCATTTAATAAATTAAAATTTCTTTTTCTACTTTATAATAATAAATGTCCACGTTCACAGAATTAATTTTCAAGTTGACTAATGATTCGATGACTTAGCTTTGGTCATTTTTTTAAAAAATAACTTCACTTAAAAGTGAAGTAAATTTGTTTTTCACTATTAAAAAAAATAACCACCAAATTTTTTGAATGACATTTTTTATTATTTCTTAACTATTTTAACCAATTTTTAATTTAAAAAATTAATAAATAAATAAATTGGAGATGCATGACTCCCTCCCATGATTTGGGACAAATGATACCCTAGCATCCACATTCCAATTTCCGTAATTGGAATAATAAAACTATCTCTATATAAATTACAAAAATAGAATTCCCATATGCGAATCACAATCTTAAACTCGTTTATAAATCTCACTAATCTAGTTGATGCGAACCTCATGATCACGTGGTCACACAACCCACAATCAAGATTGAGATCTGATCCCGAAAAGCCGAAGTAGGTCTGAAAGGAGTGTGACACAATAAAAACCTGCCTCAAGGCACCAACACTATTGGATTGAGTAGAATGATGCCACGAAGCCAGTTAATCTTCAATAAGTCAGATTCAGTTCATTCAAGAACTGAAGAATGCAAGAATCACTCTCACACGTTAAAACTAAAAAATTCAGAAGTAATTATCATCAAAGCTGCCAAAATTTTGGCTTACATGAATAGTTCTTGAAAAGTTAACCCTAATGGACCCCTTATGTGGACTTAAATGAGGTCCACTTAAAACTGACCCAAAACCCTAAACTAAAAAACCCATAACTTAATCCAAA
>Ga0325402_1000295_pt1 | contig 31834 bp, 24 predicted proteins | sample PopdelMetagenome_22_FD_207212 | JGI IMG/M metagenome (GOLD analysis project Ga0325402, IMG submission 207212) | Populus deltoides microbial communities from Bellville, Georgia, United States - Xylem-PdKOR-R3 | ecosystem: Host-associated > Plants > Phyllosphere > Stem > Wood/Secondary xylem... | reverse complement strand
CATGGTTACAAAACACACTGAAACATAACAAAGTCGTAATTGAAAAACATAACATTAATTATATTTAACATTTTAGAACTATGATAGCTATCAAAATACATAAAATGCATGTAATTTCAAAGTAGTAAGTATGTTCAATATCTTATAACACGTATTGTCTTCCCTAAAACAGTCAAGCCTGCACATTGCACAACTCCTGCACATTGCACAACTCGTCGATCGCCGCTATGCATGTCGTGATTTCTAAATTTAAATGTTACAGCTGTGAATCGCAGCATGTAAAAACTATATTATGTTTTTTTAAGAGGGGGGGAATAGCTAGCATCAATCCTGAATCTAGTCGATGCATGTCGTGCTCGAACTGTTTCGTGCACATGGTTGATTGTAAGGGTTGCTTTTCGTGGTCAATAAGTAAATGCCATCAAATCATTGTCAATAGGTCTTGAGTCAGTGGACTCTACTGATATATATACATACACTTAATTGTATTTCAAGGCATTTAATTATTTGGTACGTCCGTACGTACAAGAGCTAGCATCATGGATGCTGGGTGCGTGCTTACCACGCCTCCTACCATCTTATCTCTCGATCTATAAACCTCCAACTTGGTCCGCACAGAATTAACGCTAGACATCATTAAGCTACGCGAAGCCTTGCTTAAGCAACTCCCATATTAATTATATTGTTGATTACTCAACTATAACTACTATCCTTTCCTTTCAACTACCTTCATCGACGTTCTCCAATATTAAAAAAAAAAACTCATGATGTGCGGCACGGCTGTACGCCTCTAATTTAAAAATATTGTTATCATATTAATTAATGACCATGCTTTAGTTAGTTGATTACTAAAACACTAAGGAAGAAAAGACACATATTTATCTGCCCGATTTCCCCGATTCTAAGCAATTTGGTCCTCGAACAAGAAAAAATCAACCGCCCCCCGGCCCCATCTAGTGGATATTGGTGTTATCTAATTAAGCCTTAAATATTCAAGATTCTTTTCCTTTAAAACCACACACGCACACGTATTAATTAATTAGTAGTGGAAAAGAGAGAGAGTACTCGTCAAGAAAAAAACCAAAAAAAAAAATCCCATCAAAGGGAAGGAAGAGAATAGGAGTAGTACTCGTCCAAAGTTGAAATTAAGCAAATCGAGGCCTTAATTCCCTCCTCTTTTAGATTGATGATTGGTAGCTATGTAGGATATGAATTGAGCTTCAAGATCGGCAACATTCACGGCAGCAGGTACGTACTCCCTCCGGGTTAATTTCCTCCACTCCACGCATCACGTAGAAAAAGAGACGGCGGCTATTCCCGTACGACTCTTACACGCAATGCAACATTATTAACTTATTAAATGTCTCGTCATCTCCTGCCACCACCGTATCTACCAATCTTGGATCAGAACTTAGAGAGGAAGAACATACATCTACGCTAATATTAACCAAGCATGACCGCTCATGCTACAACTAGTTGCCTGTAGAACATCATAATTTACAGTGTGCGCTCAACAACTTATCACATGGGCAATGTTCATACTTCTTCCCAAAGTGAAGAGTCGTCATTAATTGTAAAAATGCATGTGCACGTACATATCATCACTACAAGTACATCTGGGGACGTGCGTCTAATGAAAGTAATTAACGTTTCGTGACAATATCTTTAATTAATCTTAATTGTTTGATCAAGAGCTAGCGGATGTAAAACAACCTCAAACACCTCCCTAGCTATAAATATGTGATCTACCTGCCATTTTGTGTATCAACCAACAGGACTGCCTAGCTAGATCATAATTATTTCTCCCCTTGAATATTCTTATAGAGCGCAATACAGCAGAAATCCCTTCGTGATGGCCAAGTTTGTTGTTTCTTTTGTAGTACTCTCCTTCTTCTACTCCTTTCAACTGTCAAACGCAGCTTCTACAACCCATAATGTGATCAAGTTTGGAGCAAAACCAGACGGCAAGACTGACGCAACCCAACCCTTTCTTAAGGCATGGTCAGCTGCATGCAGATCCGCTACTCCGTCCACAATTTATGTGCCTAAAGGAAGGTACTTGCTAAAGGCAATAGTGTTTAGGGGTCCGTGCAAGAATAAAATTACGGTTCTGATAGGTGGAACCCTTGTAGCTCCTACAGATTATCGTGCCCTAGGCAACTCAGGGTACTGGATTTTGTTCATCATGATTAATCGAGTGTCTGTCTTTGGTGGCACCCTTGATGCTAAAGGTGCTGGCTTCTGGGCTTGCAGGAAATCTCGACAGAATTGTCCTGTTGGAGCTAGGGTAAGTAAATCTACAATACAATACTATCTATATACATATCCTTCAATTAATGTACGTAGCAATTCAACAAGTTGCAATATTAATCATATTTGCAAATGCTGGCGAGTCATGATCAATTAATTATTTAAAGTTGATCTGATCCACATGGCCAACACAGTGCTTTCATGTGACCAGTCCACCCTTAATATTACGGCCCTTCGTCCATCAATTTTTTCCTGTCTTTCAGCTTAACAAACCTTAACTAAATCAACTATATGCATAATTAAACAATTTTGTCAAAAAAAAAAAAATCGCATAATTCATGAGTGGTTTATCTCTTAGCATCAATTTACTCTCTTTGCAATGCAGTCGATAACATTCAACTGGGCAAATGACATCCTGATTAGCGGCTTGACGTCAATCAACAGTCAATCAAGTCACCTTGTTATCAACAGTTGCAAGAAAGTCGTGGTCCGAAATGTAAGGACAATTGCATCAGACCAAAGCCCCAACACTGATGGCATTCACGTGCAAGCATCGACCGGAGTTTCAATCACTGGCAGCACACTTCAGACGGGAGATGACTGCATATCAATTGGTCCAGGCACTAGGAACATGCTGATGAGCGGCATTAAGTGTGGCCCTGGACATGGTATCAGGTAAATATATAATAACCTCCATGTGTATTGTCTATATATATTATCGATCATCATGGATTAATTGTAGTTTAATTAATTGCAAGGAGTAGTCCTAGTACGTAAGTAACTGAAGTGGTTCTGAGTGATTTGTTGTACCTCTTACAGCATTGGAAGTCTAGGCAAGGAATTCAACGAAGATGGAGTGGAAAATATAATGGTAACAAATTCAGTCTTCAGTGGCTCAGACAATGGTGTAAGGATAAAATCATGGGCCAGACCCAGCAATGGGTTTGTGAGGAAGGTTGTCTATAAAAACCTGATTATGAAGAATGTTCAGAACCCAATTATCATCGACCAAAATTATTGCCCTGGCAACAAAGGTTGTCCTCGTCAGGTAATTAGTTGCTACAACATTTTGAATAAGCTAATTGTTATCTGATCATCTTTAGTAAAACCATGCACGATCGATGAGATCTAATTATTACCGTGTTCTATGTATAATCTGTAATAGACTTCTGGGGTGAAGATTAGTCAGGTGATATACAAAAACATACAAGGAACATCAGCAACAGCAGAGGCAGTAACATTTGACTGCAGCCCTAGTAATCCATGCAGAGGAATCAGATTACAAGACATAAGACTTACTTACAAGAATAAAGCAGCAACATCATCATGCAAGAACGTAGGTGGAACAAGCGCTGGAGTGCTTATGCCTGAGAGTTGTGTATAACAATTAACAATCAGAATATATAATTAAGACTGATGATCAGTCGGTCCGTATATATACTCAATAAAGCTGATTGTTTCATTTTTAGGAAAAAAAAAAGTAATTAATTAATTGATGGGTGAAACACACCATGTCTAAGCGGCTATTAAAGCTAACATGATTGAGTGTGGCAGTGAATCCCACTGATACAAATATTGTTCTTCAATTATTAAGTTTAAAGAGCTTAATTTGTATTAGAATACTATATATTGCACATAACGTGATCGATCTCCTGTGTTATCATTTAGTGTGTTTGGTATTTTGATATGTTTTATTTGAAAATATATTAAAATAATTTAATTTTTTTTATTTTTAATATTAAAATATCAAAACCATTAAAAAAACATTCAAACACAGTACTTCTAAATTTAAACAAAAACAAAACAATGCTTATAAATGTTATTTTGATTTCTTAAACAGGAGAATTTAAATAAAAATATCTGGTATTCTTATTGATTAAACTATAAAGATAATTTTAGATTAGTTTATATATTGTTTTTTTTAAAAAAAAAATTCATGTTAAAAAAGCAAACCCAAGCCACCTCGCTCATTAGGGTTCTAACTCCAATTAATGCATGTATGGTACGTAATCAAGTAGTATATAGCTTTTCGTGAATGAGGTCACTATATATGTATTCTGTAAAATTAATTTGGAGTGACGTCATCAGGCAAATTAGATAGTCTTGGTCAAACGGGAAGTTCTTTCCCTATCCCCTCCAAGTTAGGCAGCAGATCGGGGCGGGGGCCGGCCGATAGAAGTTTCCTTGGACCATCTTAATTTCTCTTCTAGAAACAGATTTATGACCAGACTGAAACGAAAAAAAAGAAAAGAAAAGCAGTCAATGGATTTAATTTGATGTTTCTCTTCTATAATTAATTAGTTTTTAAATTGACAAAGCATGCATATATGGCCATGCAAGGGAGACAGTCGACGGCTACAATTTATCTACATTTATCTCCGAGAATACTAGCTTGCTTTCTAGCTACTGACAATGTCTTGGTCAAACCTTGAATATCTTTGTGATTAATTTGCTCTCAGCACTCCCTTTGATCAAGTTGGTTAGTTTTGGTAAGGCAGCTCCAATTAATTAGTTGTTTTGCGTATCATACTATATATATACTTAATTAATTACTTGTTGTCTTTTATAGTAAGCATAGCTAACCATACTTTTTTAAATTATGTTGAAGCAATTATCACATTATTTAATTCTAAAGTCATGCTAAATAAAAGATTAAATCATAAAGTTTTTAATTTGATGTGCCATATCAAATTTAATAATAATATTAAATAATTCTTAAAAAAAAAAAAAGGATTTTGACACGACGTGCAGCGCTACAAATAAATGTAAACTATTTCTCGGAAATAAAATCAAAGGAAAGGGAAAGAATGGAAGAATGAGAAATGGGTATTTGTGCTGTAAACTGTGTTCATGCGAGATATTCTATCTTCTTCTTTTTTTGACGAGGTCAATAAATAAAGAAACAAGATAAGATCTGCCGATCGTTTGATCTTTCTATAAATAACACGAGCCAAATCGGTCGGTGAAGGGGCTAGATTGGGCCATCGACGCCCAGAAGAATCACGCGTTGTTTTTGAGTCAACACTAGTGTGGCTTGTGGGTGCCGCCCGCCCCCGCCATTCACAAGTTCTACAAAGTAACTGTTTTTGTATGTTTATGGTGTTGAAAATATGGGCGGTCTAATAATTGCTTGGATGCCCGCCCCTCTTATTTTGGTTCTTCACGCCAAATATCTAACGGTAAAATATTTTATGAAATTTCATCAATTAAAAATATCTTTTAAAAATTAACTCTGAAGATTGACGGTAAAATATTAAAAAATATTTTTCAAAAAATAAATATAAAAATATTTTTCTATAAAATATCTTACCCAAAATGCAAATGGGATGAGTACTTCTTGCTAACATGCTCTTAATTCATACACTCCTGCAAATGGGAAGATTTACTGGGTAGATGCAGCAGAGCCATAGAATTGCTTTCCCTTCCTGAGGTGGTAAAAAAATGGATCTCAATTTTATTTTATTTCATTTTAAACCGTGAGGGTAAATATCACCAAACTATTAAGTTTATAGATGAAAGATGGTATTTTTTATACAATGTTCTTACACCAAATAAATAAATAATTAAAAAGCTTTTTTTTTTAAAAAAAAAAAGTTAATTAGAAGTAGATAGGATCTTAAACTAATCCTATTATTGATTTAATTTAAGTTTAGATCATCAAGTGCCTATGACTAGGAGAATCTTAGACTTCAATTTTTAACATTATTTAAAATTGTAAAAAAAATACATATCATCTCAAATAATATATCTATATGGTCATTAATAATTAATGATATCCTGTAAAATTCGTTAAGTGGGTATTATAGTGTAAAATATTTTTAAAAAATAATTTTTATTTAAAAACATATTAAATAATTTTTTTAGATTCTTTTATTTTTAATATTTACATATTAAATTTATAAAAACACACTAAAAAATATCAATTTAATATCTTTTTAAAATAAAATTATTTTTAAAACACATCTAAACCTATATAAAAACGCAATACTAATTAGAAATTAATATAATATTTAGTACTGTGGTAATAATTGTTTTTTAAAATATTTTTAAATTAAAAATATATTAAAATTATTTTTTATTTTTAAAATTATTTTTAATATCAATACATCAAAATAATTTAAAAATATAATTAAACTACAAAAATAAATACAATCTTATCTTTTAATAAAATAAAATAAAAATATTAATTGATTTCAAGTTTAGTAAAAGAAAAATATAGCTGGGGCTTTTTTCTCTCTCTCTGTATTGAATACAGTTTGAGCTTTGAGGCTTTCTTTCATTATCGTAATTATATAAAGCAGCTACTAGTAAATCAATTAAAAGTCAAAAAGATTCCATTTTTCAGCAGTTCATTTAAAATAAAAGCATCCTTGGAGAGAGAACATGAAAAAAGCAGCTGGTTGCTGATGACATTTTGTCCCTTCCAGCTTCTAGTTGTTAGATTTTGTCGAGCTTCTTTGAAATCACTTGCTGGGGTTTTGATATTTCATATTGCGGTGGAAGTTGAAAGTTTCAGTTTTTGGGATTTCATTTCTCACGTCAGGTATTGAATTTTAACTTTCTGGGTTTTCTGTATTTGATTGATTGATTATCATCTTGACAAGTAAGAAAGAAAGTGTTGAAAATGTACAGTGGATGGTTGCTGTTCAGTTTGGCTTATCAAAGTTCGAGACTTTATCGCCCCCAAGAAGTTGGTGACCGTTTCTTGTAAGTTTGGGAACTGGGTTTTCAAGTATATACAGTAACTGTTATTATTCTCAAGGATAAGATAAGACTGAGATTGTGTGAAATTCATGCTTGACCGTGGTGAAATGGAATTGAGTTCTTGGCTTTAGAATCATAGAATCGAGATTTAGAGTATGCTAAAGGAAGTGTCTTTTATTTGAGACTTGCTTATTACTGGGGATTTTTGTGCATGACCATTTTGGAAGGAAAGTAATTTCTGGGTTTCAAAATTAAAGAATCAAGGTTTCAGTTAGAAGCAAGGGATTAAAAATTTTGAGATTGATTGATAAGTCTGTGAGACACCGTGTGTGATCACCATGAAGAAACAAAGCAGCTTCAATGGAAGAATTATGGAAAGGCAGCGGAGTTTCAGCGGAGTAACTGACAAAAAGAAAGTGTTTGAAAAGCAAGTGAGTTTTCACGGAATACCAGATAAACAGAAAGTGATAGAAAGACACCCCAGTTTTCTAGGTGTAGCAGAAAATGGATCAGCTTCTCATAGAGTGATGGAAAAACACCCCAGTTTTCTAGTTGTGGCAGAAAATGGGTCAGCTTCTCATAGAGTGATGGAAAAACACCCCAGTTTTCTAGGTGTAGCAGAAAATGGGTCAGCTTCTCCTAGAGTGATGGAAAAACACCCCAGTTTTCGTGGAGTGGAGAAGGGTTTTCGTGGATTTCTGGATAAACAGAAGAGTTTTCGTGTAGTGATGGAGAGACAGCTTAGTTTTATTGGTGGTGGTGAGAGGAAAAAGACTAAAGATTCACCTGGAAAGCGAGGTGACTCACAGATTCATTTGGCAGCACGTACTGGGAATTTGAGTAGAGTGAGAGAGATCCTTCAGAATTCTGATGGCACTAATTTGAAGGTTCTGTTGGCAATGCAGAATCATGAAGGAGAAACTCCTCTTTATGCAGCTGCAGAGAATGGGCATGCTGAGGTTGTTGCTGAAATGCTCGAATCCATGGACCTGGAGACTGCATCTATTGCAGCTAGGAATGGGTATGATCCATTCCATGTGGCTGCAAAGCAGGGTCATATTGGTAAGAAATCATTCTGATTCTGCACTTTGTAACTTTTGTTCTCCATTAACATCTTGATGGTATGTTTTTTAATAACAGTTGTTAACTCACTTGAACTGACGAAACGGCTCCATTCTTTCCATGTATCATTTTTCCTATGATTTAATCTCATTCCTTGCATGCTATCAAATACTTTCATGTATTGACAAGAGAAAAGGTCCTCAATCAAGTATTATGCAAATCATGTCCAGAAGATACTAGAATCCCCCAATTTCATGAGATATGTCACGTGTTTTTCATATGAGCTACATGGATTTTGGTTAGGGGGTGTTTGAGAGCATAGCAGCACAATTGCTTTTCAAAGTGCTTTTCACTCATAAATGCATCAAAATAATGTTTTTTTAAAAAAAAAATTATTTTTGACATCAGCACATCAAAACGATCGGAAAACATTAAAAAAAAATTAAGAAAAAAATTGAATTTTGGCCAACCCCCATTTGGGCCACAATCCCAAATGGGGGAGTGTCATAGGGTTAATTTCTCATTGAAACTTTCAAGCTCCTATGCGGCAGCCCAAACCTCTACTAGACTCAACCTTTCCTCTTTCTATCCACTCATATTTGTCTAGCAACTACATGTTTCCCCTCTCCTCGAGGTTTCCCCATACTCTCTCTTGTTATGAGACAAGCAGAACACATAAATAGAAAGGATGCAATGTATACAAAGCACACAAATTATTACAGGAAACAATTACAACCTTTATTAATCTCAACAAAAGGGAAATACACAAATCTGTATATGTGCGCGCGATGCACAAAACTTGCATGCTATACTCCCAAGTTAGCATCCGTCACACAACCTATTTATAGACAAGCATATGAAATGTTACAAACTATAAAACTATTATCTCTACATTCTACATTTTAGGAAGTAGTGCCCCCCCTCCTCATGAATTAGTGGGTGGTTTTGACTCATGATACCATGATCTTAGTGTCTTGAGAAACAATCCCAACCATGTTTCCATGTTCAGCAGCCATGCCCCCATGATCTGGACACCCATTTCCCCCATTAAGCCATGATCGTAACTGTCATAACAATCCACTATACTGCTGCGTAACTGTCATTCCATGCTGTCGAATCTGCTGTGTTTGCTGCCTGCCTTGGACTGTCCATCATCCAAGTCCAAGTCCAAGTCCAAACTCGCAGCAGCCCACTGCTCACATAGGCCACTGCTGCTGAATTTGACACTGTCTCATGAACTGCCACTGTCCACAATGTCTTTTTAGCAATGTTCTGTCAGCGTTTCATGTTGTATTTTGACTCCATTACAAACTAGCCTGTTTGAGATTCAAAGCATTGGGTATGGATGCTCAAACCTGATAATGCATGAATTTCCAGAGTTTGGAGTGATGGGCATGAAATTAGAACTCAATGTAGTTCAAGCCTTCTCATCTCTAGTATTTTTTTTAGTCTCTGAATTCATCTACCTGTGTGCATGTATTTCTCTTGCTCTTTCTGCTTAGGAATCTTTCTAGCATTGTTTCTTTTCCATCAGAAACTTAACTTGAGCATTAGGGTCAAACTCATTGGGGACAGTAACATGAATCCTTTTCCTCCATGCTGCAGATCTCAGCCGATTTATTTTTTGTATGATGTTGCTAGAGTTTTGCATTGACTATGAACCTACTGCATACCTGTTTTTATCTGATATTGAGACTAGAGGCTGTGTTGAGGTGTAAAACAAGACAAACAAATTTTTTGTAGTGGCTATCTGCAATGCAAGATAAAATGTTCTGCTTAAAAAAATTTTGGTTGTCACTTCTAATTTTCTTAAACTTTGCAGATGTCTTGAGGAAGCTTTTGGGTGTGTTCCCCAACTTGGCCATGACAACTGATTCATCATGTACAACTGCTCTACACACTGCTGCAACTCAAGGGCACATTGATGTGGTCCGTCTTCTTTTAGAAACAGATGCAAATCTTGTTAAGATTGCACGGAATAATGGTAAGACTGTCCTCCATTCGGCTGCAAGGATGGGGCACTTGGAAGTTGTGAGGTCCCTCCTAATCAAGGATTCAAGCACTGGTTTTAGGACTGATAAAAAAGGACAAACTGCATTGCACATGGCTGTGAAAGGGCAAAATGAGGAAATTGTGCTGGAATTGCTAAAACCTGACCCCTCTGTTATGCATGTGGAAGACAATAAGGGAAACACAGCATTGCATGTTGCAATAAAGAAAGGGCGTGCTCAGGTACTTTCTCATTTCTTTATCTCTCACCCTTTCTTATTGAGTTAGTTACATGTCTCAGAGACTACAGCGATGCAGGATGTGTTCCTTGATGAAGTCTGTTTCATCATAAGCATCCTGTAGTGAGACATATATTGTTGATGCATGAACTCTGGTGATCATTACAACTTAGGGTCTCTATAGATAACATAAAAACTATAGGTAGATTCGTTATGATTATGGCTCTAGTCGCACAGTAACTGTTGACCATCATATCCTTGATAAGGTTTATCCTCTCACTTTCTGTTAAATCCAAACAACTTTCAGAAACGATGAAATGCATTATATGTGACTTTTATTTTTTTATGTTCAACACTCCATTTCTCAAACAGTGTTGGAAATGATTTGCATAAATGATGTCAAAAATTGATCGTTTGGCAATATGTTATGGAGTTGGCTATTAATTGCATTTTCTGTTTTTGAAATATGGATTTTCAATGAAAACCTCAGGTATTTATTGTATAATACACAGAACGGATTTTAAGGAGAAACCTTGTAATATCTTATATCCCTGTCGAAAGAAGTGATTTCTTCTGCTTGAGACATTTTGGAAAGTTGACTGATTGAGGAATGAAAACAATGTCAAAGGAGACTCTTACTGTAAATAACTTCAACAGATAATTGTGGGTGGAGTATCTTGGGGCTATGATTTGACAAAAATTAAACTATTTATAATGGCATTATTGGATCTTATGTTGTAACCAGATAACATCAAGTTTTCTTCACTTGCCTCTTAGTTCTTGTTTTTTCTTTTTCATCTATTCAAAAGAATTTATATTTGTTTGGCAACATTCATTGAGATTCATCATTTAATTGCAGAATGTACGTTGTCTGTTATCTGTCGAGGGTGTTAACATCAATGCTATTAACAAAGCTGGAGAGACCCCACTAGACATTGCAGAAAAACTTGGGGTTCAAGACCTTGTATACATTTTGAAGGAAGCAGGGGCTAACAATTCCAAAGACTGTGGAAAGCCCCCTAGTTCAGCAAAGCAACTAAAGCAGACTGTCAGTGCCATAAAACATGATGTCCAGTCCCAGCTCCAACAGACCCGTCAAACTGGCTTCAAGGTGCAGAAAATTGCCAAGAAGCTGAAGAAGCTACACATTAGTGGCCTCAACAATGCTATAAATAATGCAACTATTGTTGCGGTTCTCATTGCTACAGTTGCTTTTGCAGCCATTTTCACTGTGCCTGGCCAGTATGTTGAGGAGAAAACTGATGGGGCAGCAATTGGGCAAGCCCATGTAGCAAGAAATCCTGCTTTCTTAGTCTTCATCATATTTGACAGCCTGGCATTATTCATCTCTCTGGCTGTCGTTGTAGTCCAAACGTCTGTTGTTGTGATTGAACAAAAGGGAAAGAAGCAGCTTGTGTTTATTATTAACAAACTCATGTGGCTCGCCTGCCTCTTCATTTCAGCGGCCTTTATTTCTCTTACTTATGTGGTGGTGGGTAAGAAATTCAGGTGGCTTGCTATCTATGCAACAGTCCTTGGTGGCATAATCATGCTCGCTACAATTGGCTCCATGTGCTATTTTGTCATTTTACATAGGATGGAGGAGTCAACTTTAAGGAATATAAGGAGAGAAAGTCGGTCCCGTTCTTATTCTATGTCCGCGGCATCAGATCAAGAGATTTTGAACAGTGAATGTAAGAGGATGTATGCACTCTAAAGACATTAGAATATGGAGAGCTGAAACCAGGACTCTATGACTATTATCTCACTCTATATATGAAATTGCTACGCTCACTCTCTGGTGGTTATAGAATTTGATGTCAGAAGTGGAGCTAAGGTGTTGATTTACTAAATAATGCTTTGAGATGAACATAACACTCAGCAATCGAGAGGAAGCCACTCGTCTTCTCATTCTGGCTGTACGTGGACCTCTGAGAAAGCTTCCTCAACACGATTTTGGTTTCCTTCTGCAGGTTTCTTTGTGGTTTCCTATTGGATGAGCTCAGATCTGGTGTGAATCTGAGTTTGATGGTTTCTTACAGATTCGATTGAAGCTCAAAGCAGGTAAGAAGATGCCACTGACTGATGCTGTACAAGGGTCTGCTTGAATTTTATGCGTAGTATGTAGAAAATGTAGTAATAACAGGATCCATCTAATTAATGGAGAAAAGCTTTACATCCCTGTTTTGATTGTATTCAGTTTAGATGGAAAATTTCTTTTGCGTAAATTTAGTCTACCAAGTAAACTGAAAAGGTTCGACAATGGAAGGATTTACGAACTCCAGCTATTAAATGCTAGAGCATTCATGCTCATTTAGCTCCTAGCTCTTAATCTGCTACGACAGGTGAAAACAAAACTACAAATAGTTCCAAGCTTACAAAACGGGCATTTGGAAAATTGCAACATTGTTACTGCAATCTTCAGAAAAACTAATATAGTACAATATGCTTTGATTTGATTATAGTGCTCGACTTTTTTCTTTTCTAGGAAAAGAATGAGATAAAGAATTCTCACCAGAGATCAACATATGCAAGCCATCATAAACAAAAGGAACCTGTTCTCAACATGATGAAATGGAAACCATTTCCAAGAGTATATACATCGAAGACTTAATGACTTGGTATTGGATCAAGCAACCTCAATGCTGCTTCCAGGTGATGTCAACAAGTCCTGCCCGTTTCTATAAGACCTCACTATAGCTTCAAAAGTTTCGGAAATCATCAACCATATCAGAGGAACCACTTAGTTGCCTAAGGTCAGACCGGTGAACTGAGCCTCTTTTTCCTTTCCAAGAATTGTTTGATTTAGAGTCGATGCGCACTGTCTTGGCTGAGTAGCAGTGTCGAACAACGATTTGGTGACTTCGTGTCTCCGTTCTATTACTGCCTTGGATATTCACAGACAATGTAGCTTCCTTGTCTCGTGTGTCTTCGGACCACCAGTTTTGTGGGATTCCATCAACTAACTCTTCTAAGGAACGGAAATCTTCATGATGTACTGCGACCTCCACGAAGTGGTCTTTTTTAATTATGCCTGCTGCTGGTGTTACCTATATCCAGACACAGGAAAGAAGCTACTTCAGAATGAAACGAAAAGTTTCATTTGAATCAGATATGGAAAGAGTGGTTGAAAACAAAAGGTATATAGGCTGAAGAGGGGAATAAAAGATTCAGATAGTATGAAGGTAAACTCTTCAAGATTAATAGTTACAGAAGTCATTCTGGATGAAATGTCCTTGTTACGTTGCCAGCCAACTTGCTGGCCGCGCATGGACTGATACTGCTGTGTGGCTTGGGTTCAGGGCATTTAATTTTACAACCTGATTCTATAAACTTGTATCAAGTTTAAAAAATAGTATATTACCTCGAGCCATCTTGGAAAGCCAAACAAACCCCGTGAATGATAAGTGTTTTCCTCTCTGTCGTCGCTGACAGTGCACACACCTTCGCAGGTAATTCTGAATATGGCTTTTTCCTTAACATCCTTGTTGGTGATTCGAAAGACGACTGTGTCCTGGCTTTGAAGGCGGATGTTGTTGGTGCTTATAGCGGTTTCTGGCACATGAGGTAATTGTTCGAGGATAGACCTTACTTTCTCATTAGACCTGATCACTTCTCCAAATTCTTGTCTCCTAACTGATCTATCAACATGGGCAACTTGAACATGGAACTTGCAGCGGACAGGTTTGTGATCACTCTCTATGACATCCATGCAAGCTTCATACCTTTTGAACATGAAAATCAAATATCAGAGCTATGCAGAATTGCTTGTAAGGGGGAAGGGAAGCATCAAAATTATCCTACTGTGAAACCTACTGTATAATTGATGAGACTACAGGGCAGTCTAAACTGCAATCAGACACTGGAGCTGATCGATTGTCACGGTATATTATCCTGTCACACCAAGCTGGAATGCGTTTTTTCTCCCCGGAATCGTATCCTGTGGATAATACACATGGTAAAAATTCTACGTTGAATGATATATCAGAATATTTTGCTTAATAAAAAGGAATAAGAAATCAGAGGCAAACTCAATCAAGGTAATCTGTTTAAGATTTTCAAACAAGCTTAAGCTCATTTTCTGTACTGTGAACCGTCTTAACTAAAGGGATGCCAAAACTTCTACCATTTCTGCGAAATTTTACCTCCTAAACCTGGTTGGTGTCTTGCAAACTTATAAGTAGGAGGGAATGCAATGACTGCCTCACGCATTCCTTGAAAAACTTTCCCTGCCTGCATCTCTGCTCTGAGCTGATCCTTTTCTCTAAGCCAATCAAAGCTTCTTTGTGAAACAAAGTCTCTTGCTTCATCATATGATATACCAAAAAGCCGATAATTAAAATCACCAAGAAACACCACCATATCTGCTTCAGCTAAATCAAGCCTGGATTCTTCATGGGTTGTACTTGCAGCCTGTGAAGCCCCAATACCTTGTAACTCATAGGTCATGCCCAATAAAGATTATCCTAGAAACTATAAAAGGGTCATTAGAACGTACATGAGTACCCTTAACCGTGTGACTGGCAGTTGAGACACCAGCTGCAATAGATAGGACCAGTGGGAAGCCAGAAACATAAAGCATCCAAAATAAAAATGTGGAGAAGGCAAGAACGCAACACAAAAACAGGAATCGCACCATACCAGCTGCCGTAACATTTGATGACCGACCAAAGGCCATGTTTCGAAAAATATGATCAAAATCAGCATTGCGCCGATTGACTGCTTCCAAATGTGCAGCCAAGTGACAGTTAACAAAGCACATTATCCTGTCAAGAACTCTAATTCTCAAACCTACACCTCCCTGCAAGGACAGATTAGTCAGCAATGCCAAAAAAATGGCGCACAGCAAATGAAATGGTTTTATATTGGCGATAAAGCACTATGAAGATAGACATACGAACCTTATTACCAATTGCACGTCCAAAGCCACATGGAACTGCTGCAGCATCAACATCACCAACATGTTTTCTGAGATTCTTTCTTACCCTAATTGAGAACTCAAAATATCAGATGTAATAAACTATAAAAGTGATGATCCCTTAGGGCACGAAGACAGGATTAAGATGATACTTCAAAGGAAGGAAATACTAACTGGGAGCTTTCTCGTGAAAATAACAGGTTAAATATGAAACAAACAGTAAAGTTAAATTTCTTACCAAAGAGATATGAGCAAGCCTGCAAGCTGCCTGGAACCCATACGTTCAAAAGTCTTTCCTTCATCTAAGGCTTTTCCTATATTGTCCAACCACCAGTGCCCAATGGCACTCCCTTCAAGTCCTACCTACAAACAAGCAGCAAACAAAATAATGTGCAGAACAACATAGAAAAAATCCAGAGTGTTGATTTTTCTAAACTCTAGGATGTTTATCTGGAATCAATATTTGTGACTAAACAACTAAGAATTCACTCAAGCATCTCTCTCTCTCCCTGCGTGTATTCATTGTAAACTAACTTTCCATGATCCATTCCAATGAAAGTAAACCAACTTGATCTTACAGTTTCTTTTGCTGCAGACATGGCAAGAAAACCCGCACCCATCTCTACTTCTTGTAACCCAACAACAATAATGCCGACATCTGATGCAGCAGAACCTAACCATGCTTTAAGGGCGTCCTGGGATGCTCTTCCTTGACCGACATTCCATGTACCAACTAAAATTCTGAAACTGTTCCGTCTTGTATAATCTAGTTCTCTCGATGCCACTTCTGATCGTATTATGCTGTCAATAGGTCCTGGGGATGCAATACTCCATCCACGTATGCCACCATGATTTGCCAGGCTAAAAACATATCCATTTCCGACAGCCATTTTTAGCACAGGATTACTGTGAGCAGCCCACGCAGAAATCATTTTCCCCTCCAGGTCCAATACTTGGATCATACCGCTCACATAGCCAACATATATCAGTGTTCCGAAAGTGCAAAAACATTGAACAGCAGAAGAATGATGACTGAATTCTTGTAAACGATTTCCATTCCCATCCCACTGCACAAGAAGGCCATCGGAACATCCAGTCCAGATCATTCCATCAATAGTCAGCACTAGTGCTTCTGTTCTCTTGGTATCGTCTACAAATGCTCCTGCTCCCCTGGTTGCAGCTCGGCGAACAGCGTCTGCTGCTCCCATTATAGCATTACGTGAACGTTGCAGAAAGCCCCCGGATTTCTCCTTTTTTGATGGGTGTACAAATTTTACCTTCATCTCATCTTCTACTGGCTGATCTTGCTGTTGCACTGACGGCAGTTCAGCTCGATTCTCAATTTGGCCCTCGGTATTGAATACCTTCACGAGCTCCTTTGTACGAGCATCCCTGCAGAAATGTAATGCTTATAAAGCTTCACGAGTAAAATTTAAGAAACTTGTGGCCGAGGCATAGCCTAATGGCATCCTCAATCCCCCAAAACTGAACATTTATCGAAAAATTTTAAAGAACGCATGACATTCTAGGAAGTTCAGAGAGAAAACAATACCAAATAGAGAAGGAAAGAGGCTGAGCACACCAAATTTTAGCTCTAACATTGTCAGCTAACAAGCACTTTACATCTGAAGAAGATATGCTACAGGCACCATTTATAGTGACTTGGCTCCTGAGGTCAATGCAAGCCCTCTCCACCAATAAAGCAGCCATGTGCTTTTCCTCTGATGAAAGAGAGAGAGATTTCTCAATGACATCCCATTGCCAAATCCTAATAACACCATTCTCAGAACCTGACCACAGATCACCTACATGTATCAAAGCACAACAAATTTGAAGTTAGAGCCATGAAAAGCAAAAAACATGCCAAATTTATCAAAGGTTTTGGCAAGTATAACAGATAAGAAATGAGTACCAAGAGATGGTAAGTACTCAACAACATTAATTGACGACAGTGATTAATCAAAGATCATGAAATGAGATTAATTGACAATAATTCAAGTCTTTCCCTAGAATTTTTGAATAATATTTCAGATGCCATGTCTTAGCCCTACATAACCCCCAAGAACATAATTTAATATTAGACTGAAATCTAATTACCATTTTCCAAAAGCAATATAATAAAATGAAGAAAGCTGGCTTACCATAAGAACTCATAACTATAGAAAGAACAGGACCCTTATGAGCCTGCCATGATAATCCTTCCTTAAAATGAGAATTAGCATCGTCCAAATGTTGATCCATTTTCCAAGATCTAATCTTCCCATCTTTATGCCCACTCCAAACCAATCTATTAGCACTGTCAGCCATTAAACACAATGTAGGAGAGGTATTCGCCGACTCATAAAATGGTGCAGCATCTTCATCACCTCGTCTCACTCTCCCACCTAAACCCCTACCAGCCTCGTATGCATTCTCAAAACTCCAAAACCTTACCCCACACTCCTGACCAGCCCATAACTGTGTGTCGGTACAAGCAATGTTTCTCAAAAACTTCCCCACTTGAGTTTCTCTTAAAGGATGTGGCCTAAGTTCTAGACAAGGTGGCCGTCCACCGTGCATGGCTGAACGTGCTGGATACTTAAAGATTCCGGTCCCACTTCCATTTCCAATGAACTCAGGCAATGGTTGGAATTGCTTGAGTTGATCATCGTCAGCACCAACAAAGAAATCTTCACCGCTGGCACCGCGAGAACGAGTGGTGTTAGAAGGAGAAGAGGAATGAAGGAAGAATTCATCTTCAGAGGAAGAGACGTCAAAGAAACTTTCAGAAACCACAGGCATAGGGATGTCATCAAGGCTGTGTTTTCTACCTTTGTCGTGTCTTTTAGCAGTAGGTCCTGAAGAGGTGGCACGGAGCTGCTGGCTATAAGAATGGATATTTCGCGGGGGTGGAGGGACAGGAGATAGGCCTTGTAAAGCTTCTTTATCTTCATCTTCAAAAATGTCATTGTTTCTATCATGATCCATTGATGACCATGAAGATGGTGGTGTACATATGTATATATATATTGATGAGATCAGATATAAGTAAATATTCAAAAGAAAAGTTGGAAATGTTGAAAGGAGGAGGAGGAGGAAGGAGAAGAAGAAGAAGAAGAAGAAGAAGAATGAGTCTAAAGGAAAGGATCCGAAGGAGAAGGAAAGAGGAGAGCACGTTGGGGTGTTGTTCAAGAGGAAGAGGCAGATAGACAGAAAATAGAGAGAGCGAAGAGTTAGGCTTATTATGCTGATCCGCGTAAGGACAGGAATGCTGGCATTGCTTTCCAGGGCCTCTTACAGATATATGATTAGATGTGAAATTAAATTAAGGTTGTTTAATTACTTGTTTATTTCTTACACTGACTTATCCTCTCTCCCAACTTGGTCATGATAATGATCGCACAGGAGGGTGTGATTAAAAAACAAATTATAAAATTAGCACTACATTACATCACATCAAAATATTTGTTTTGCAGGTCAGCACTAGAGAATTTGGAAGATGGTAATGAATTTTATGGCATGGCATTTATATTAAGAAGGAGCAAAACCATTAGCCATTGGGGATGATAAGGATGTAGAATTTGTTCTATCAACAAGAGCATTATATATTTTAAGCTAGATAATTCTTTTGGAACCATAATGAGCATAACCAGGATAATCCATATCCTATCCAACGATGTGAGAACCCTTAGGATTTCCCAATTTATTCTCAAGAACAGGTGATTGTGAAATTTAGTGTGTATTTTGCATTGAGATCGCCTGTATGATTGAAACTATATTTTATTTCCATTATATTTTTTAAAATATTTGATTAATTAACATATTGTATGGATCATATTAAAGATTCTCTTGAAATCTTGGTTTAAAAAAACTAAAATTTATAGTTTTTCTTAAATTTGTTTTCTCAAGTCACAACTGTAAAAGCTACTGGGTAGAGAATTTGAAGGACATAATCGTGGTAGTCATGCTAAATTTATTTATCTCATCTCCTAGTTATGATTTACTATATCGTTGGGACAGGACAGAAGAGGTAGAGATTGTTATCATTAATAAATGAACTGTAACAGGACAATCATTCACACATAAATACATTCCCAGAGGGTAGGTGGTTTGAACTTGATTAGTTGATACTAATGGGATTGAAGTTGTAAAAGTAACGAGCTGTCATAGAGAACGTGCATGTTGCATCAAAAGTATTATAACATCTTAACAATTGTCTTTATAAAAAAGGTTCCATGGGAAATTTACAATGGTTGGAGTGGCTCTTATATAGCAAAGAGATTAATTATATTGATCTTCAAAGTCTCCTTTGGAGGAAATGACAATCATCATTAGGATTGGGTTGCAGACCTCTTCCATCTTCCAAACTTTTCTCTTCCCTGCAGCAATGCTCAAGGAAAACATCATTTCTTAAGCATCCTCTACTAATCATCAGTGTAATCTAAATTCATTTCAAGAAAAAATAACAAATAATCTTATGCGCTAGAGGGAAAAAAAACATCATATGCCATGTCCAAGTATATAAATCAGAACTACTAACTAAAAATCCCTCTTGCAAATGGAATGAACGTGCACAGTGCACTCCTTGCTATGTCATTGTAACAAGAATCAGGTGGAGTGGGAGTGGTTAAATTTTCAATATGCTTTTGGGCCATTAAACATAATAGATTTACTTTTATTGGTAAAAAGGACTTCGAAATTAATGTAGCGTGCTGGAAGTAGTCTGACCCTATACTCTCAGATTGGCCCAACCCTATCTTGCACACCCATAATCAAGAAGTGACTCTCACCAAAACTCCTAAATATATAATTTTGATAAAAACAATAGGTTGTTCACAACAAGGCATGGGAAAAAAAGGTGAGGGCTACACCAGGTGGTGGTTGCTCTACTGGACTGAATCCAGACCCTTCACAAATGATATGGAAAATGAATGGCAATGGAGAAATCATGGACAACTTTAACATTCAATCAATTTACAATACAGTGTTTTGTGAATTAAGCGGTATTCCATGAAAAGCATGACTGTTTTTGCAAGCTGGAAACCGTGAATTAGTTTTATCTAGAAAACGTTGTTGATGTACCTTCCAAGCTCCAATTGCAAGTTCATTATCAACAATGGTTGCAGCCTTGAAGCCCATGGGATGCAACACCTCTTCAGAACTGGGAAAAAAAGGGTGATAAACTCACTCTTAGTAAGAATAGAATAAACTGACAAACTAGAATTTATTGGTTATGGTATTAAGATTAGAAAACAGAGGAAAAAACCTAAGGTAGAGAAGTGCACAGAGGCTGATACGTTATAAGGAGGTCCACCAACATGATCACTGAGTAGATTTCAATAGAACTATCAGCCCCTAGTTATAAAAGAAAGATAGAGGATCACAATAATTTGAACCTAAATCCCATGGTGTCAATCCCTACTCCCAACAATTCCCCAACCACCTAAATTACATCATTTACTAACAATATGACGTCTCTATAACCATGATGTACCTTGGACTCAAAAAGCTTCAGTTTCTAGGCTTTTCCTGCAAATTTCCTTACCCCAATTGGAATCTGAAGCAAATTTGAAATCTTTTAGTTGAAATAAGGTGATTCTCTATAAGAAAAGAAAGAAGGTTACCGGAAGAGTCAGTGGTTAAGAATTGCTGCGTTTGATGAGCCTCAGGTTTGAATTTAACACTGTGCCCTCTTTCTCCTTTTCACTTGGATCCTTTCCTTCTCCTCTCTTCTTGTCCATCCTCAGGTTTGTGGCACCAATCCACAAATTTCTATATGGAACAGCTGCTCTAGTGGTTGATGATGATGCCACTGAGAGAGAGACCTAAGGAGGAGAGGAGTGTAGTAATAGAACGTTGTAGTAAAAAAGTAGTAAAAAAAAGTAAAAGCTAGACTTATGTTAGGCCTTTCGGCTTTTAACAGAAGACCATAAATTAGGCTCCTTTTTGCATAAAGCCCATAACTTTATATTTGTTTGCTCTTTCTTTCGGGGCTTGAGAGAAAAACTACATTACCATTTTCTTTTTTCCTTTTTTCCTTTTATTTTTCTGAAGAGGAGCTGCTGCAAAGAGCAAGAGCGACAAGAAGAATAAGAATGGGAGAGATAAAAGAAGGGAAAGTGAGTGGATTGATACCAAGGAATGAGGGTTTTGCAGTTCATTATCCAAGTTATCCTTCTTCAACATCTCGAGCTATCCAAACTCTTGGAGGAACTGAATCAATTCTCAAGGTACTTAAACAAACAAGCTCCAAGTCCCAATGACAGCCCTTTATTTTTCAGCTTTTCTTATGTGTTATTAGTGATTAATTTTAGTAGTTAATTTTTTGAATTTGGCATATTAGGCTCGTAGTTCACAATCTAATACGTTGGAACTGTATTTTCGCCCTGAGGATCCATACTCACATCCTGTGTCAGGAGAGCTTCGTTCTTGTCACAGTATGTTATTGAAAATTACTAAAAAGAAGAAGTCAAGTCCCATTAATGATGCAAAGCAGGAAACAGATGAGTTTCATGCTGATATTGTTGCTAGAATACCAGAGGCATATTACTTTGAGGGTTAGTATGGAACTGTCTTCTTTTATGTTTTTTTATTGAATAAGGGATAAAGTTTGATTCTTGCTTTGGGGTTCTTTCTCTTTTGGAATTTTTTGTAGGAATGGCAGATTACCAGCATGTTGTTCCAGTTCATGCTGATGTTGGCAGGAAGAGAAGGAAGAATTGTAGTGAGATGAAGGAACCATATTTTCAAAGCAATTGTTTTTTGTATAGTGTTTACATTTGTATATAAAACCGGGAATTTTTTTGTTTTGGTAAACTGTTTGTTTGATTTTGTAGAAAAACCTGGTCTAATGGATTTGGGTCCGGATGATGTGATGATGCTACCGCCTCCACTTTTTTCACTCAAAGACGTGCCAGAAAATATTGTGTAAGAAGCTCTGTTTCTGAATGCTTTTGCCCATGTTGTTTATATGATGTTCTGACTTTGTAATCAAATTTTTAATGGAGGGCTTTGATTACGGTGCCAAGAAGGAGGAACAACAAATGCTGTTAGAGGGGATTGATAAGTTTTTCTTTTGGAATCTAGATTGCCAAATAATTGTAGGATTGATTTTAGTTTTCATGTCTTCAGGTTAAGACCACCATCAACATCAAGTTCAAGAAAGAAACAAGATGAACTTCCAGAAACTCATCCCAAGGTATTGAATAAAAATGAATTGGTTTTTCTAGTCATCACTGAACTAAGGTGAGATGTTAATGTGGTTTCATGGCATGTACAGAGATTACAAGATTAGCTTGTATACTCGATTTGTGAGTTAGATCTCATTACATTTACTCTTTGTCAGATCTTACTCACAAAGCATTTTGCTGAACTTAACCATTTTCTTACTTTCCATTGTGCAGATGACCTTTGAGCCAGCGCTTGGTATTGATTTTAAGGATGTTGAAGATATCCTGATGTTACATGGCTTTCATTTCATGAGTAATTATGTTTTCATGTCCTTCTTGTCTACAATGATACTTATATTAGAACATTGTTCGGTATCCATGGCCTTTCCATTGCTTATGAATGTCAAGAGAATAGATGATGTTTTGATGGGGTTAACCACCCTTCTAACGATCTAAGGGGTGGTTTCTAAAATGTTTTGGATTGGATTTATTTCTTTAAATTGTGGTAGGGGAGCTCTTTATGTTTAAGAAGTGTTTCTTGTGTACAGACCACATGTAGTGCATTTCTATTGTGTAGACCTCTTGATGAGTGTTCGTTCCTATTTGTTGAGTTATGGATTATACCCATCAGGCATCAGCAGTAACTACAAAGCATTACAATGAAACCTAACAATGAACTCTTAAAAAATTCAAGTTATATCCTACAAAGTCTTGTTTGTTTTACTTGGCAGCCTTTAGCTTTCATACAGATTCCTAAGGAAATAAATTGGAAGGAATTCATAACAGAAGGCACCCCAATGTGGGAGTGGCAGATGGTTGTATCTAAGCTGTTTGAGGAGCGGCCTATATGGCCCAAATATTCACTGATTGAACGCTTGCTTGATAAGAATCTTAAATTTAGCTACCAGACACTTAAAAAGGTATTCTACCTCTTATTCTGATAATTCTTTGTTGGGTTGCTCGGGGTTGCTTCATTTGGATATTTTCTGGCAAGTAGACAGGTTTGATTTCATGTGAGTAATCACCTTTCATTGGTTTAAACTGGCAGGCTTCTGCTCACAGTCGGGTACTACTTTTCAGGTGGACCATTTCAGAAGTTCTGGATCAGAAAGGGATATGATCCTCGCAAAGATCCCGATTCTCGCAGGTGAGAGATCTTACCTCAACATTCTTTTTGGGTCTTTTCTTGGCTCAGATCCTAATGTTCTTTCTTTTAGTGGCTTTTAAGGAACTGGTCAGTTAGTTTCTTTTGCATGTGAATGGAAGAAGTCTTCATGCTCCTATTAGGCATTAGAAAGGGCGGTTCATTGAGAATCTTGTGTCTTTTGGTTTAGAGATTATGAAAGATGTCTGCCTCCTCAGGATGTGCCATGAATCATGATTAATCATCCCCACAAAGGAACTGCTTGTTCTGTTCTTTTTCATCACCTGAAACAAACTAAACAAGCTTGTTTCCAACATTATAGCAGAGGAAAGATGTACCTTTCTCCAGGAAAACAGTAATTTGGGAAGCACATGATGTTTGTGGGCAATTTTTGTGTGGATATTACTGGTCCAGGTTCAGACTCTTGGGTGTCCATTTACTATATTTATAGATCAGGTTTACAGCCTTTGGCATTTTATGTCACTTTCCCTTTCCTTCCATGTTTATTGTTGATGGCTTGCAGTTGGTTTTAAATGTGTGGTTAATCCTTTTTCTTTTGGAAGAGAATCTTAAGTATTCTACTGTCATGTCAGAGAAATTTCTCTTCTACTAGAATGAGAACTCGTTATAGTGAGTCGCTCGGAAGAGAACTAAATTTGAAATTCAGTTGCTCTTATGTTCTAGTTTATTTTAACTTGTTGCATGAGTTTCCATATCAGTATGCTTTCTATGCAGTGCTTTTGAAGTGTTTATCTGGATTGGAGAACCATGAAATCTGTGTTCGACATATGCTCATCTATGGTATTTTCTTTAGCAGATATCAAAGCATTGGTTTTCGAGTACCGCCTGAATTAAAAAGTTACTGTGATGCTAACGCTGCCAAAGGGTAAGTATTGTTTCGCACGTTTACCTTGTATCATAGCCATGCTGAAATTTGGAATAGTTTAATCTATCCCAACTGGAATCATCAAAATTGAAAGGGAAGTCTGTGGCAGTATTTGAAGATAGCTCAAACAATTCAGTTTAATGTAGTGCAATAGTTTGTTGCACCGTTAAACAAGGGACTGGTCTGAGCATGCCAGGGCCAAAATAGTTGTATAAGCAGGGCAGTGGCAGCACCATTTCAGGTGTGCAATTACCTGGCAGATTGAAGCTTCTGATACATTCACAGTGCATCCACTAGCATGTCATTGCATCATTTAGTTCCTGGCCTGCCTCAAATCTTTTGATCCCAAAGCTTAATGCCCATTTGGGTGTCTTGTTGCCATTGATGGTATCACAGGGCCTTATAACTCATAGACCAGCTCCTTGGATGCACACCTATGCTGAGCTGTCTACTGGTGTCATACAGACCCTAGGTTCGCTTTTGTAGTTACTTAGAGTCATGAACTAATTCCCCCTAAGTTATTGAGGCAATGTTTTTACTGCCAGGACCATGGCATTGAGGATGATGGATGATACCACAGCTCTTCCTGGAGAATATTATAACCTTGTGCAAAAGAGTTCTATTGACATCAAATCATTGTCAACAACTAGGCCAACCTCATTCCTATACCAAGGTCTTTGGATTGGCAATGATAGATGCTGCTACTTGAAGCTTATGATATGCCAATTGACATGGTCTCTTTATTGTCCTGTTACCTTTCTAGATCTCTCCACATGATTTCTGTATGTAACTACATGTTTGAGAACTGATATGCACCGTCCACAAGGGGCTCATATCTCCACGCCAAGACTATTTACTTTTTCCATGCCAAAGCTCATCCACATACTGATTGTGCGTCTTTGTGACTTTGCAGCTTGAAGCATAGATGGGAGGATTTATGTAAATTTTGATTTTTTCCTTACAGAAACCAATATTCTTTCCAGGTGTATGAACTTGATGATGATTACATTCAACAAGAGATACAAAAGCCTTCGAAGCAGACAAGTTGCATTGTGAGTTTTTCATATTGAGCTGTGTTGATATTGATATTATATGTGTTGGCATGTGTGCTTATTTGAGCTTTGAGCATGATAATACAGCAGAACATATTGCACATATATGTATGGTGCTGCATCAAATATCAAAATACACTGCATGTTTCAGTGTTATTCTCTTCCATGTCCAATACAAATCACATAGTAAATTCATCACATTGTACTTGCCAAGATTTGTTATCATAGTGTCCATCTCAATTCTGAACACTGTACCTAAGTTTGTGGCCTTTTACTCTATTTGATCAGGTTGTTAAACCATTAAATAAACAACATGAGCTACCACATAAAGAAATAGAGCTTTTTACGGTATATTTACTTTTACATCTTTGATGGAAAGCGTGCTGGTAGACTGCCATTCCTATACAAAAATCCAAAAGAAATAGCAAATCCTAACAAAGAATCAAATTTCATTCCTCTACTTGTTTCAATTGATCAATCTCTAATGATTGACCATTCATGATGATTTGCTTACATCTGAATGTCTTGGGATGAGGGTAGTTTGGTTATAAATTCATGACTTGTTAACAGGTCATGACAGGGATAAAATTTATCATATGGAGGCAACTTATATACTTTCATGTTTTTATCTAAACTGTTTCTGTAGTTTAATGTTTGTTCGTGTTTAAATATCAAGGATTAATGTAATTTAGTTGGCAGTAAGAAACAGGATGGTTATCACCGCATGTGCATTATAGTTTAAGACTTTGTGTAAAGGTGAGGTTCCTATCACTATACCCAGAAACTGGTGCGGAAAAATTTCTCAAAGCTGCTTCTGAGAAATTGATGAAGTCAAAGAGAGCATGCATTTACAAAGATGCACCAAAACCTGTTCAGGAGGAGCATCAGCAAACTAATGAAGGTTTAAATTAACTCCTGCACTTGTTGTTTGTCCAATTTTGCTTTAAATAGTAATATTCATCTTTTATGAAGTTTATCTATTCTGATTTGTTGTGCCATCCTACACTTTTTGAAGTAGTCTCATGAGTACGAATCTGTAAGAATTTCAAACCATTATGACCAAATGTGATTTGAGCTTTTATATTTATCAAACATATATATAAACAATGGTTTTTCTAGCATGCAATAATTCTCTTTGCTTATTCTTCTTCCTTTCCTCATATTTATTCACCTTTTCTTTTTCTTTCCTTTCATTATTTTGCGCCTTACTCTGAACTCTGGCTGAGCTATCAGTGAAGGTTGTTTTTTGAATGATGCTATAGTTGCAAACTTGCAATAGTTGGCATGAGAGTACTGTAAATGTGTGTTTGGCTGTTAAATTCTTTCCTGCTTGGTTCTCAATTCTGTTTAGATCATGAAACCTTTAAAAACAATGTTGCAGAGGCTGTAGACGATGAAGCTAGTGAAAATCAAGTTGATGTTGAGGTGGACGAACTCGAATCTGATGATGGTGAAGAGGAATTGGATACATATGGAATGGATTTGGTAATCAAATGTCTGCTTTACACATTTTATGCGCAGTTTCCTTTGATAAAGCATTTTGAAGTTTTTTCTTTTTGTTTGTAGGCTGGTGAGGCTGCCAGTATTTCGTTGAATTTTTATTCCTGTATCCTTTTATCATTCCTATCCTTTGTTATGTTTTAAATGTGCACAGAAGAAAAAATAAATTTGCAGTAAGTATCTCTCTATAGCAATGTTTTTTTTTATTGAAACCTGCCCATATATTGTTGCTGCTTTGTGTGTCCTATATATACACACCTGCATCTAGATATGGAGAACACCTCGACAAGCTATTTGCAACAACTCTTAAATAGTTTCCCATCGATGGACGCCAGTGTTGACAGAAAACAAGATGGTGAAAGCAGTGATGGGGAATATCAGATATACAAGCAGGATAATGATGAAAATGACCTTGATAACGACTACGACGACTGACTGACTGACCTAATCCACAAAGCTCTGTTTACATATGTAGAGGTCTGCTTCCTTCCATTTACGTTTCTTTTTCTCATGCTGTGTTATTTTTGTTTTACTGCTTTCTCTGAGCATTTGCATATTAAAACCAAGTTGTTAACTTTGGCAGTAATCTTGCTTCAAGAGAGGCTTGACCATGTTAGTCTTCTGAAGCCAAACAGTTCTTGTATTGCAGCTCTGTTATGCAAAGCCTTGAATTGAAGTGGTCGTGACCTACTGAAACTCACCTGTAACTTTACTACATCTGGATCTTATGAGAAACAATAGTTAAGTTGCTCACCTACAAACGGCAATTTCTTCTGTATTTGTAAGTTGGCATCCAATTTTTATAGTTCATTGATCCAATTATTGGTCATAGAAAACTTAATGGAGTTGAAAAGTCGTCTCAAGGATTTGAATTTCTAATGTAAGAGGACATCTTTCATGTCGAAAATTCTATACAATTGACATTTGCTTCGCTTGGTATATATGAATCTAGGATGACAACAGTGGAGAATTTTGCATTTTCACTTATTTTCAGGTGATTAGTAATTCCATAACCACGGTGGCTGCCACCACATTTGGGGGGCTTGGCTGTGGTTGTGGTCAGGGTTTACTTTCAAGTTGCAAACTTTCTAAATTGTAAATTTCGAGCAGTTAGCGTTCAGGTCTGCTAAGCAGTTGGATGCTCCCAATTCAGATCCAAAGACACGAGGATCTGTTCAATTGAAATGCTTCCAGTAACACATTCTACGCTCGGATCAATTTGAGACAAAATTGATCAACTCAACTTTGGCCTGTTCACGTCTAGACAAATCAAGTTAATTAGCTTCGGCTGTTTAAATAGAGACCAATTCGAACAGTCGCTTATGCAAAGAGAGTAGCTTGTCTCCACAAGAACCTTCTCTTCTGCACTAGCAGTTTTCCTGCCATTTATAGCCGGTTTGATTTAGCAGCAACTACCATGGTTCATTTTATTTTTATTCAACAATTTGTTAGATCTACTAAAATTTGGCAAAGGGATGATTGAATAACAAACTTTCCTGCATTATAATAATGCCAACTTCAACAACATGCCATGGGAAAAATCTCAGCAGGAGCTTCCTTTCACTAGATATCCACTTTAAGCTCCCACACTCAGAAGAGAGATTTCTTGCAAGGAGAAACTATTAACCAACTGACGTTCTTATGTAGCAATATCACAGATGGGCAAGACCCAGAACTACTCAAGTGGAACCCGCATTTAACAGAAACAAGGGAGTCCCATCAACAGACCGTACTGTTATATGTCCCATCTCTTTTTAACACGGAACATTAGTGCTGAAGTTTTGATGTCATCTTGTGGCACTTGCAGCATAAATTGGACCTTCATCTTCATCGGGGCGGTCTTTGCATTGCCACCTTCATCTCCAACCTACAGCATTGAGATTGTGCATTACAAGGTCATATATTAACACCACTCGAATTCCGTTACCAAATAAGAAACGTGACTACTTTACATATACTAAGTTGCGAAAAGGGTTATGATCCTCAGTTATTGAATTTCTATTTCTTTCTTCCAAGTATCATGGCATCCTAATTCCTAAAAAGTTACTGACTTTTGAGATGCAATCTTACCATACTTGGCAATGCGACGGTTATGCTAGTTGTTCATATTCATAATTCAATGTAATTAGTCTTTTTTGGGTGCTAAAGAGCCAAAACTATATACATTAGAAAAATGGACTAAATCTGTAGATCATAAAGGCAAAACTTCAAAAATGCCATGTCAAAACATCAAAGGCACTACCCTCTCTGCTTTAGCACGTACAACAAGGAGTGGTTATGTAACTACAAATCTTTATAACATAGGGGGGAAATGACAAAATGGTTTTATCACTAATCAGAACAAGCTTGCAATGAGTTTAAATTATCATTAAGAGATAGAAGACCCATCAACATTGACTGTCACTGTAAAAGTGCAAAAATTGTGACACTTGCCCAATAGGTTGAGATATAATTACAATTGCAGACAAATAATGATGACACCCATCATTAAATTTCATCAATTGAAAAGCAACGGTCGAAAATCTTAATAAATAGGAAAACTTACCCAAAGTGATGCCCAGCCAAGACGCACCTCTGAATCATAACCAGCTTTTAACTTGAAATCCTTCCCATAGGTGTGCTTGTACACAGTACTCCAGTTGTTAGTATCAAAATTGTACCAGTAGCTGCATCACACATTAATACATAACAACCCGCTTAAGAATCTACATTAACATAGATGAATGTCCAAATAAAATGATAATATTAAAATCTGATAAGGAACTTGCACCCTCTCTTCAATTCCCTGAAAAACAGTCAATAGAGCTACATCGCAAGTCTGCGGATTGGGATAAGTTACTAGGGTGTGTTCTCCCCTTCTCCACTAACTGGAAAGACAGACATTTATCCCTCTTAAAAACAAGAAACTATTGAGGATGACTACGGTCATGCATTCATTTATAGGAGCGATACAAATCTTGGACATGCATCATCCAAGTTAACACATTTGTCAAAAGGACATATGGATACAAATTGATAATTCTAATTTCCATTCCCAGCCATTCCTAAGAAATCAAAAGTACACAACACGAGACAAGAAACAAGGACTTCAGAGTATGGAGAGAGAAAGAGAGGATACTCCTCCCCTGTATTTGGATAAAGTGTATAGAGATTGTACCTCAACTTATTCGAAGGAGTGAACCGACGCTTGAATGCAAATGATAAAGCATTTGAAGGCAGTGAAATGCTAGGGATAATGGAAAGTGCCTCATCCTGCAATGAATTCAAAACTCTTCAGCATATCCTATATAAAGGCACTATAAAGACACCGAAACACCAGATAAAGCATGTAATCAATCCAGAAAGAGCCATGAGACCACCTGAGCAAAAATTACTCATTTGCATAATCCAAAATCCATTAAAAAATTACATTCATTGTACAAGTACAGATATCAGGGACCAGTACGAGAGGATGCCCGGGCAATTAATCGGACAACACATGCAAAAACGATCTTAGTGAAATATAGCCTTACCTTGTAGCAGTATTTCAGTTTCAAATCTTCATCACTAAATTGAGCAGTGCAGAGGCCATTCATTAACTGACTTTTGACAACACCACTAACTGACAATGTTCTCCTTAGTTCCTCCTCTTCTTTCTCCTCCAATGAAACTTCACCAAGCGGGAATTTTAGGGTTGCCCTCGGCTGCAACAACAGGAAGACCATATATGTGAACAAAAGGATGGGAAAAAATACAAAAAGAGACCATCTTTTATTTTCTCCTCCAATCCCAATCAATATCCCAAAGCCACAAGCCAAAATTCCCCAGTGAGTGGCCAGAAAACAAGTAAGAACAAACTTTTGAATCCCCTAAAAGTTCCCAACTTTGAAAATGTTACACTGTTTAACAATAACATGAATGAAAAATGGTGGAGCTTAGTACTTACCACTCCAACAGTTGGAACAGGAGATGAAATTTCAAGTGCATAACCAGGATCACCCAAGTCAGCAACCATAGCCACCTCTCCTTGCTGTGCCTACAAACAACAACAACCCATGTCAAAAAATAAAAATAATAAAAAAAAGAAAGGAACCACCATGGAAGAAACAAAGTTGAAGTGAAAAAATTGGACCTTGACATCATGGGCAGCCTTAAAATGCAAATTAGGACCAAGATCAAAAGAACCCTTAACAAGGGCATTATGTTCTTCAAGGTCATAATGAATGGAGAGCAGTTTGGAAGTGAAAGCAAACTGGGGTTGAGAGAGTTCACCCTTGTTGTTGTTTTGAAAAGAAAGTTTGAACTTTGCAAAGCTATCAAGGAGCTTACAGGAAACTTTGTGGAAGAACAAAGAAGAGTCACTGTCAAACTCAGAGGTCACTCTAAGTTTTGGTCTTTTCGAAAGTAAACAAGTTTTACATGATCGTGGAGGAGGAGGTGGAGGTGGAGGTGGGTCTGTATGTGGGATCGGTGGGACCATGTGGTTAGGGCTTGGTGGAAGAGGAGGGGGAGGAGAAGATTCAGCCATTGTGGTGGTGGTGGTTAGGGTGATTGATATTTGATTCTCTCCCACTTTTTTTTTTAGAGAGAGAGAGAACAGGAAATCCCTGTGGGAATTTTTGGATTTTTAAGGCGGAAATTTAGATGGGGGAGCTTGTGGATTTTGATTTGATTTTGGGAGATCAATAAAAAATTGAAATTTTCTTTGTATGAACTAAGTTGATCTCCATGATGAAGTAATGTTGTGTTCTGCTTCATATAGTTTAAATCTTTTCTATAACATTGGATTGTTTAAAATATTCTAATATGCAATCTTTAGTTATTAGATAAGTTAACAATACTTAATATAATATTTAGTTACATAAAGGATATGTTCTTTGCAAAAATAAAATTGAAAATAATTTTTTTTATCTCAATCCTTACCACTAAATATATTTTTATTATTTATATTTTTTTATATTGA
>Ga0325402_1000294_pt1 | contig 31907 bp, 15 predicted proteins | sample PopdelMetagenome_22_FD_207212 | JGI IMG/M metagenome (GOLD analysis project Ga0325402, IMG submission 207212) | Populus deltoides microbial communities from Bellville, Georgia, United States - Xylem-PdKOR-R3 | ecosystem: Host-associated > Plants > Phyllosphere > Stem > Wood/Secondary xylem... | reverse complement strand
AAGGTGGGAATATGTCGTTGCTTTTAATAAAGAAACCATGAATAAGTATGTTGAAAATTTTAAATCAAATCGAGATAATTGTTAATTATTCAATTATTATTAGTGTGTTTGCTTTGTCAGTGTGAAACATTGTTAATTACTCAATTGAACTAAAGAAGTACAAATTTTTATTAGTAGAAAATGTTAATCCTGATGGATGAAAAACCTTAAAAAAAATTCAATTCTTTTACAAAATCAATATAATATCATAATCCCAATCATGCTTTTAACCGTGGAAAAGCTATCACTTCAATATCTTTCAAATCCCTAAAAAAACCCCCAAATTAAAAAACCAAAAAATCATGTTATTGTTCTCAAAAACCCTAATTGTAAAATATTTGCTTAAGCATGCTTAATTAATTTTTATCTTTGTTTAAAATTTGTTTAAGCCTTGTTTAACATAACTAGTAACTATATATGTTAAAGAAAACCCATATTGTATCTTACTAGTTACTATGTAAACACTCTTAATTTGATTTTCCTTTGTTTAATAAATGCATATATTTTATTCTTACAGGTTACAAAATAGTAATTGTTATTGTTCACCATAGCAGCAAGGAATATATCATGCAAGATATATATTTTGAATATATGTCTTATATTGACATATTATTCTTACACAAGTAAGTATATGATGCAGATAAACATGACTTTCAGATAAAGGATGGTAAAGGGAATATATTTTTTGACGATGCTTTGACATTATATGTGTTCAGTATGCATAAAAAAAGGAAAAATAAATTCATTTACATGTTGATGCAGATCCTAATGTTACTCCAATCGCAATGAGAATGCCTTGACATTATGCAGGCAAACACAATGACAATATTTTTACTAAATACTTTTATAAAAATGATGATAAAAGCATTAAAATAACATCACTTATTAACGATGATGTTGATTATTCTAGTATGGGTGGTTCTGATATGGGTGTTGATGTGGATAGTTTTGGTATAGGTGATCTTAATGTATGCAATTCTAGTATGGGTGGTTATAGTCTAGGTGTTATTGTAAGTGATCCTAGTTTGAGTGATTATGGTGTGTGTGTGGTAATGTTGGTGATTATGGTGTGGTTGTTATTATGAGTGATGATGTGGATGGTAATGTTGGAGGTGATATAGGAGTTGATGTGGAAGTTGATGTGGGAGCTGATGTCAGTAATGATGGTGGTGGTGATAATGTGATGGTTATTGTTAGTGTTGATGTGGAAGTTGGTGTGGGTGATGAAAACGATATCAATAATGATTATATTCCTCAGATGAGGTAGGATTTGAATTTGTTAACGTAGATAAAGATGAGTGGATTGAAAACTTACAAGTTGATGTGATGAGTACTAGCATTGATGGAGATAATATTGATATTGAAAAAGGTAAAATTTATGAAAGCAGTAATGATGGTTAAGAGGATGTAAGAGAAACTAAGAAGTTATGCTTGAATATCATATGGAAAGGTATATTAATAAAAAAGAGAAGGTTAGAGCCAAATGTATGGGTGCTGAGTGTGCTTGGCAGAATATGCTTCTCTCATACTAGTAGCAATACATTCATCATAAAATCATTAAGAGATGAGCATGGATGTATTTGGCCCGCCAATATAAAAGATGTAACTTCAATTTGGATAGTAAAGAATTTGTTACTAGTTATTAATGCTTACCCTAACATCTCAAGTGAAGCCCCAACTTTAGATGATAGTTATGAGATTAAACCACACCCCATGCAATTCTAGAGGGCTAGGAAAAAGGCAAAAGAGATTGTTAAAGAAAGATACAAAGAGTCTATTAATAGACTTTTAACATATATACAATTGTTGAAGCAACATAATATAGGTTCGGAGCTATTTTTAGGGTTTGAACATTACAACATAATATAAGCAACATTACAACTCTAATGTGCATTCAACATGAAATTTCTAGTGAGTTTATATATGCTTGAAAACAATGAATGAAGGGTTTGTTAATGGAAGTGTAAACAACCAAAAAAAATATATAGATAGAATTGATGACTCAGTTTTCGCTGTTAATTTCTGCATCGGCAGCGACGCAGTTTTTGTTTTTTTGTTTTTAAAAATAATTAACTTAAAGAGCTGGGAGGGAGGGGTAAAACCGGTTTTAGATAGACCAAAACAAGGATAAGAACACATCTAAACCAACCCCAAACAACCCACCTCATTTAATGGGGAGTATAAATACAAAGAGGAGAGAGAGGATGATCCATCCTCTTCCCAAAGTTGTCTCTAGCAGCTGCATGTCATTCTTCCCTTCCTCTTTCCCAATAGAAACCTAAACCAAACCAGTAGAGAGTGCTTTGTGAACGTGCAGGGGAAAGATGAGACCTTGAGAGAAGAGTGGATAGCTGCCTAGAGGGAAAGGAAAAAGAGTGCTGTAAAACATGAGAGGAAGAAGAAGGAGGAGAACTAGCAGGAGAAGAGAAAGAATAGTGTCAAACCTTCCTCAAACTTAGTTAGATTTGAAAGGTATGGGTCATGAAACTCCCTTCCTCTTCTCCTTAAAACCAGAAACGGAAATGAAGAAGAAAACCCTAAGAAAATTGACCTAAGACCTAAGCTAGCTGTGAAGGTAACTGAAATTAACTAGGAGGACAAGGAAACAGAAATTAAATGAGACCAATTACAGAACATCTAACAAAGAAAAATGAATAAAATGGAAATAACAAATCATGGTAGAGGGCTGGCTTTAACTATGGGATTGGCCAGCATGCAATGTGTGTGTTCTGCTAGGATTTGTTGAAGGATTATGTGCTGAAATTGATGGTTTTCAATGTGTGTGTTCTGCTGGAATTTATTAAAAGATTATATGTTATAATTGATGGTTTTCAATGTGTGTGTTCTGCTGGGATTTGTTGAAGGATTATGTGCTGAAATTGATGGTTTCAATGTGTGTGTTCTGCTGGAACTTAGTGACAGTTTATATGTTGGGATAGTTACAGCATGTGTGGTGTGTGTTCATACCAAAATGTGTGTTATGCAGCGAAACTATGATTCGCTGCTGAAATTGTGTCGGCTACAGCAAATTAACATTCGCTGTCGAAACTGAGTTGTCTATAGCAAATTTGTGATTCGCTGCCGAAACTGATTCTTCTACAGCGAATTAGCATTCGCTGCCGAATTGTGTGTTGTGTAGCGAATTTGTGATTCGCTGCCGAAACTGTGTCGTCTACGGCGAATCGCTGTCGAAGTTGAGTTGGCTGCAGCGAAATTATGATTCATTATCGAAACTGAGCTGTCTGCTATGAGTTAGCATTTGCTGCCGAAATTGTGGCGCCTACAGCGAACCAGTTCTCACTACCGAATTGGGCAGCGTACAGCGAACCAGTTCTCACTGCCGATTTCTACAATAAGCCTCCTAGGCAGAAATGACTTAAATGCTAGTAACAATTTCATGGTATGATGGTGAATGTGGAACACTTGAATGTGAACATATGAACTCTTGAAATAAATGTGGTGACGAATGTGATTCAAAAATACAAATGTATTGATTTGTGACCATTGATGTCTTAGGTGGTGCGGTCAGGATTAGACCATCGTTAAGACAAGAACAACCCACAGGTGGAGCAGGTAGGTGACTTGCACCTTCCTTTTTCATACGTTGAATAATAAAATACTTTATCATGAATGTTATCATATTGCGTTAGAATAGATATTAGGTTGTCGAATGCTTAAATGTTGACAAATGGTTAATTAGCTTCGGCTAATGAAATCCAATTGGATGACCAGGATAAAAGATTGATTAACTTCGGCTAATGGCATCCGAATGGATGGCCGGGACAAACGATTGATTAGCTTCGGCTAATGGCATCCAAAGTGGATGACCGGGGTGAGTGAACGGTTAACCTCAACAAATGATGCCTTAAGAGGATAGCCGGGTTTAAGATTATGATTGATTGCAAGAATTGGTGCATCTATATGTACTACAAGTTGTTTATACCAAATACATGAAGAAATTATAAATGTTAATGCTTCATTTAACTGCCAGACAGTTTAGTTATTATTAATATTAATAATTGCATTCTCTTAAATGTTTTGTACTGCAGCAGGGATATCACACCAACGAGATGTCTAGGAAACGCAATACACTGGAACCTACTTTTGCAAGGAATCATATAGATGCATTCTAAATCACAATGTATTTTGTATGAATCAATGTACTAAACGTATAAATTTTATTAGATCCTTTTGTTTAAATTGTAATGGCTATTAGTAGGATAGGAATGCAAACTCATGTCTATGTATGTATATTTTTAATATGAACTTCTAATCATGCAACCATAATATTATGTATTTATGTAAGATTCACTTTTAAATGAAATGTTGATTGTACGGATTGTATTTTGATGATGTGAGGGATCAGGTTCGCCGATTTTCGGCACCATGTGTGTCAAGTGTGTGTGTGTGTGTGTGTAAATTACTGTTGTTTTGGGCTCGAAAAGCCGGGTTGTTACAGGAAGTAAGCCATTCATTATGATTGTTGGATGTCATCTCAATGGTCCATATGGAGGTGTTCTATTGTTAGCAATTGGGTTGGATGAAAATAATTGACTCTTTGTTGTTACATATGTTGTTATTGAGTCTAAATACAAAAACATTTAGAGATGGTTCTTGTATGCTCTATGACACGATCAAAATATTGATGTCTTATCCCAAGTGTAGGAGTGTCGAAGTAATAAATAATCCGGCAAGACCGAGGTCGAACCACAGGGAGGTGAACTATATAAAATTATAAACAATAAATGAAAAGGAGTTGAAGATAACTTTTGAGATGTGATATTGATGTAAGGATTAAACAAGGATAAAACAATTGTTAAGGTTAGAGGATCCACTAATGGTATTTCAAATAAGTATAGTATAAATTTGTTTTATTACTCAACAGGAAACCACACACAAAAGAGGTTCCAATCAGATTATAAATTATTAACATGGTTATATTAATTATCTTATTTGAGTAATGTCAATACTTGTAAATATGGTCAGATATTCATGGTGATTACTTATGTTAACAACAAATCAAGTTTCTTTCATATCATAAGTGTCAGTTATACCATATAGTAGGCTATGAAAGCGCCAAGTATTTGTTGTACCAAGGGTTGTACAACACAAATCTAGATTAATCATTTAACAAGCAAGGTATTAAGAATGAGTAAGATAACAAATACAAAACATATTAGTATCAAACATTAAAGTCCATATTGAGTTTATGTTATACTTATTCTTACACCATTAATGTACCCTTTTTACCTTGACAAAATTAACTTAACTAAACATCTTGAAGAAGAAAAGCATAAATAAACAATATAAAAACATAAACATGATATAAGTTAACTAAGTGTAGTAAAGTAAATAAAACGCATAAACAAGAGATTAATATAACATAAAATAAAACTTGAACATTACAAAATACAAAGAGAGAGTAAGAGCAAGATCTTGATCTGAATACCAAGATGTCTAAATGTATGGTAAATACCTCATTTTATAGGCTAAAATTCAAAACTATTGATTTGATAACTAGTTATTGAGTGGGTGGCCACCGACTTGGTGACAACCATTATCTTATTGTTTGAATAAAACGTCATTACTAACATCAGATTTTAATAGATAATCTTCATGAACGTTCTGGGCATTTGTCTCAGCTTTCCAAAAAAACAAGAATAAGCTCATTTAGACTTCTAAAACTTGAGATATGGGCTGAACATTGAACAGTGTCTAGGCTACAGGACAAATTCCGACTTCTCTTTTGTTGCTACAATTTGAACTTGAAAACGGCCGTTTTGAATCTTAGACCCTTCATAAAATTTTTAGGCATATGTCTTAGCTTTCTATCCATATAAACCAGACCTAAATCCATGTTCTACTGCTCCAGTTATGATCCAATAACCGAATTATTTTTCAGTTTGAATTGAACCAGCATATCTTCTTTAAGCCTAACCCTCTCTTTATTTCTTTCACTTTCAATAGTTAAACACATCAATCAATCCTTTAAATTTTGAGATATGTCTGCATTCAAAATGAACATTTACCATAAATTAAAGATATCTTATGTTATCAGACTTGTTATTATAAAACATGCTTAAGTAAAGGAATTTAATGATTTTTTAAGTGATGATACTTTAAGTGCAATATGATGAATTAAAACCTTAATGAAAATACACTTTTAAGTACTGATCACTCTATATGGCTTTATTAAGCATGACATGTATTAGAGGCTAATTTATATAATATCTAATAGGAAAATTATATATATTTAACTTTATGTTTTTTTTTCACTCTTGCATTGGTTTTTATATGTTTTATATAAATGGTAAAGTATTTAATTTTTTGTATAAAGTCTTCCTAAAGTTGTTTCTGAAGTTTTTCTAGAGTCTACATATAAACATTGTTCGAGGCATATCTTTTTCAATATGAAGAAGAAAGATTTTAGAGGCTTGAAAATGAAAATAGGGTTTTAAGGGTGCTTTAAAAGCCTATACAAGCCTTAATTTTAAAAGATATATAAGGGATATTAAGGATGTGAACAAAAAAGCTTTCAATTGGTTGGATGATATCGCTCATAAGACATGGACTAGGCATTTATTTGACCATGAAGTAAAGGTTGAATATGCAACAAATAATTTGACAGATTTTTTTAATAGTTGTTTTAGGAAGTATAGAAGTATGTCATTTTATCTTGTTACTGGAGAAAATTAGGTTGAAACTAATGGCAAGATTTCATCATAGATATGCACATGTTATATCTTAGAAAATAAAAAAAAAATCTCAATATTAGAAAGTTGGTTGATATGTCTAGTGAGAAGGCTAAAAACATGAGAATTATTTCAGCTTTTTTTTTTTAATGAATACCAAGTGTATGATAACAAACAATAATTTGTGTTGAATTGGATAAACAATATTGATTCTAATGTGAATGAAAAATGAATGGATTACCTTGTAGACATGTGATGCATTGTGTGTATCTATTATTTACGACTCACAGTTCAACAATAATCATATGCTCATCGATTTGATTTCGATAACCAAAGTTTATACTTCACCTTGTCACTATCATTGACATATAATTTATATTCCATAGCATCCACATTCATCGATTTATTTTAGCACTCACAATTCATGCTTGAGTCACTTTTCTTTTTTATTAAGTCTTGTCAGCTCAAACTACATATACCTTTCATGTCATAGCCTTTTTTTAAACGGTTGACTTTCTCACACATTATAGCCTCCATCTAAATTACTAGCTTTCTCATAGTTACAACTTCTACACAAATGGTCAGCTTCCTCACATTTTATAGCCTTCATCCAAACAACCAGCTTTCTCCCATGTTATTTGATCCACCATTGTGGTCAATTAAAAACACATAACAATTACCGCCATTATGGTCGATCACAATAATAATATTCAATATTGTCATTGCAGTAATTCACAAACACAATATTTATATAACTTTTTTTGTAATTCATAAACATAATATTTAATACTGTCATTGCGATAATTACAAATCACATGTAATATCACCACTTTTATGATTGATTTCAAAACACATTATTTTTTGATTTCACGCAACACAATTAAATATACATTGAAAACCTAACAACTACAAAAGCATTTTAAATAATTAAAAATGCAAGGGAGGGGCAATTCTTTACCTTGAGCTTCTTCTATACAAGATCTTAAGAAGTAGAATTCTACTTTGGATGCTTCTCCTACAACTCCCAAACAATACAATTAGTGTTCTCACCACTAATTAAAAATTCAACCTTGTAAATTTCCATACATCCTAAAATTCTTGATTAATATCCACACATCCCAACCATTTGGCATACTACAATCCTTAGGTTAATATTTAAGCCATAAATTAAATCTTCTCTTAGGACTTTTACACTACCAATCTCAAACTCTACCAATTAAATCAAACTTGACATGTAATATTTTTTTCTAATTCAATTTAAACTCCACCTCATTTATTTCCCAATAATAGATAAAACATTACAACAACACAATCTAATCAATTTATCATAACATTCATAGTTCATGTTTCAACATTTTTCTTTCCATACCAACAACACACAACATACTTATAATTTTATATTCCAATATCTATCAAAACATGTCCACCAATATTTAATCATACTATAACCCAAATTTCATCCGTTTACCATAATTATCTTCATACCACCTAAATAAATTCTTTAACATTTATTAAACCCCTTTATCTCCATTTTCATTCCATAACATTTTTAACATCAAAAGTTCCAATACCCTTCTTATACTTTCCAACATATCATAATATACCAACATAAATTAAATCATAATTTCCTTCTCAATTACCAATTCTAAAGTATTTATAATAATCCAAACATATTTTATTAGACAACATACATAACATTTCATCTTCCACATTCCATTTATTTATCACTTTTAAATTTCAATTTTCTACACATACATTCAATCCAATTCCAAATTATACATATAATTTAAATATTCTCCTCCACTTCCATAACATGTAATGCATGATCATTCATAAGTTTTTTTTTTAGAGTTTTGGCTATCTCAAATCAAATTAGGTTAGTTGGTTTTTAATAAATTGTGTTTTAGTGGTATTATAAGATACATGGAATGGCAATGCTTGCTTTGAATGGTGAGAGGATGAATGAAAATACTTAGTTACTTGTTAAACCTATAGATTGAAAACTAGATAGTTTCATTACCTAATTTCCAGGGACGGCTTAAAAATGATAAAATTTGTTATAAGTTGCTTCATCAAAGTTGTATATAAAAATGTTAGCTTTCAAACATGACTAACCTTGCTTAATTTGAAGTTATAAAACTCGAGATATGTTTAAAAAACTGAGGAGAGGTCGAATTGAATCATGTTGGATAAATTGAATAAGTGGCTATAACGGGTAGTTTTGGGTGTGTTAATGGAAGAACTAGATTTTCTTCTCTTCAGTAAATGTGTAGCTTTATGCCTTAGCTTCCAGAAGAGACAAGCCATGTAAAACCAAATTTCATAACTTTGGTTATGATTAAAATAAGAAATAGTGTTCTTAAAGTAAGACTTAAATGATATAAGTTATAAGAATGAAACTTGGGTATACTAGAGTATACATATATGTATGAATTACAATTTTTTTTTTTTTTGTGAACTAAATCAAGAATGTGGATTGAATGAAAAGTTGAAATGAAATTTTAAGATAATTTAAATTATAAATGATGATTAAGTTAAAAGAAAAGTAAGTTATATTATGCGGAATGAACATTGAATAAGAAATGATATGGTATATCTGTTGATACAGGAGAGGCTACGGGAACTGCATAATAGCAGAGAGGTACATCTAAAGCATAAACAACAAGTAGGTGTATACCCTCTCTATACTTTAGTATTAAGCCTTATTTTTAATTTAATATTGATGAGATTGGAACTAACTTCCTGGTAATGGAACTAGTGCTTAGTAATGGGTGGAGGAACTAGTTGTCTGGTAATGAAACTAGTGCTTGAAAATGGGTAGGGAGAAACTACTTATCTGGTGATGGGGCTAGAACTTGATAATGGGTAGAGAAGCTAAACACCTAGAAAAGAGAGATTATGTTGGATAATGGGCTAGTGGTATTAGGTCAATGATGACTAGGACATATGATTTAAGGAGAAAAATTGATTGAAAATGATGAATTGAGATTCAAATGTATCATTAAAGTTGTTTTATTAATTATATGATTCATGATATAGTTATATTTATGATGTGTAATAAATCAATTTTAGGTACTCCACAGCCGGGTGCAGAATGATAAATATTTAGTCCTTTTGTTAAATTAATGGATATGTAATTAGTAAACCTTTTGTAATGTATATATTAGACAAGTAAAAATATTAATCCTTATTATGTTGTGATACTTTTGATAAATTTTCTCTAGATTTTTACATGTTTATAAATTTTCTTAAGCATATAAGAATTATATATAATAATAACTTGGATTGTTATGGTTACTTTTATGATGAGTATTAGAACTATGATTATTAGATGAATTTCTAGTGATAATTCCATTTAAGTGTTTGATTTCTTTAAACATTGACTTTGAGTTGTGTGGATATGGAATGAAGTCTAGGATGGTTAAACATAGTTATGATGTTCAATTGTTGTGCATTTTGAAGTTTTCAATAACTTGATATAGTATAAATATAAAAAACATTGCTGAAATTTTAGTAGATCTATAAATAATTGAAACTGCATGATCCTTTGAATGAATGAATTTCTATACATATGAAAAAATTACACTGAAGTTTTTACAATTATCAGAAAGGAAATCATGTGGAAATTGTGTGTTACAATAAGAAATTTTTATACATTGTTACAAAGTGGAATGCTACATAAAATATAATTCCTAACCCTATACAAACTATTCCTATTAGTATGTCTCCTTTATTGCAATCATAAATTTGCTAACTAATTTTTTAATTCTCAGTAGTGTAATTTGCTATAAACTCTTAATTAGAGTAGGAATTAGACTTTTGGTCAATCATATGAACTCTTATTTCTATGATTGATTGTTTTTTCTTGTCTAGTCACACCTTATAACTTTCATAGATGATCATGGACTTTGACTCTTTCTAAACCTAGTCAATTTCACTACTAACAATAGATTTTATCCTCCCTTTCCCTGCTTGATTAAGATAACTATTGTTCTTACTTAGTCAACACATTGATGTTTATTTTTTGTTTAAGAAATGCTCTCAATAATCCTTTATTTAAAAAACAAGTTTAGGATTATCTCTTGTTATTTAAATGCTAAAATTAATTGAACCAATCAACCATAAATGACATGGTAAATAAGTATTGTTTCCTAAACATGTTGACCACACATTTCTACCTAACATGTCAGCTAGCTAAATTATTTCAAACAAGTGTGCTTGAGCTATTTTAGGTGTGATGCTTAAATCTCAACAAATTATGTTATAATTCTTCAATTATAACCTAATTTTTCACCTTCAACATAAATTCCACATTTTTTTTATAAGAAAACATAGAGATTTATGGGAAAAATAATAATTGAAGGGACTTAGACTTCCTTATTCTCCTCAAACATTGGAATGACATCCCAGAGCTCTGCTCCACAATGATATCTGCTTGTTAACCACTTTTAAAATTATACAGATTTTATTATTCATGTTAATTAGTCTATAATATGGTTTGAGAGTGTTTTGGACCATTCTATAAAAAGATTATATAAGAATAAGAATTTAGTCATTTTATTATAAGCCTTCAAATAGATACTTTTTGTTTAAATTGACTATGTAAACCTCTATATATGGAAGAAACCCATTTTAATATTGCCTAGTGTTTCATATATATAATATCAAATGTCTGGGTAAGATGCAATAACACTTTGGTGAATAATTGAAATGCTATAAAATATTTGATTGCATCTAGTTATCTAGAATTACTACCATTAGAGCCATCAAGAAAGAGCTCTCAGTCAAGTCTAAGTTGAGAGCATCTCTCTCTAAGTTCTCTCTCTCTCTCTCTCTCTCTCTCTCTCTCTCTCTCTCTCTCTCTTATGAGAGTCTTTTTTTCACGGCAAAAGCATTCGTGCATTTGTCTTTTGTATTTTAGACGAGAAGGTTTATTTATGGCTGATTTTGTCATCACATTGTGGTTTCTATGGCTAAATCAAAGAAGTCATTGTTACTTTGATTTGCGCAACAAGATTGTCCATGTCAGCTACCTCGTTCTCTGCCTACTTCTTTTTGTAGAACTAGGGCTCAAACTCGAAGGAGCTCCCTCATCCTGCAGGATAACCAGACTCCTTCCCTAACCGCGTCTCCCTCACGAGCCCCTAACCCTCGGAGTTCTGGCTCTAGTGGGGTTTGCCCTAATGTGGCTTCTACAAGTTGAATTCCTATAGGTGTTGCTCTTGACAGGTCGGGTCCTTCTGACTCGGACCCTGTACTCGTTGAATCTTGTTCTGATGATGAAGCTCATGTCTGGTCCTAGTGGTGGCCATGATTTTAAGCATTGTAGTGCTCCTAACCAGTATCCCTTGGTACCGCGACCCTCGATGGTTCCTATCTCCTTGGGTGCTGCTTCATCGTGTGTTAAGATACCTCAGGCTTACAATGAGGGCACTGTTAAGGGAAGCAGCCCTCCTCGTGGTCCTAGTCAGGCTCTACACTTAGACCCTGTTACTTTTTTTCTAGGTACATATCAACCCTTTGTTGATTCTATCAATTGTCATACGTATCCTATACTGGTCCATTACCCTAATTTCAACAACACTACATCTTGTCCCATGTTGGTTGATTATCTAGGGCACACTAGGGACATTTGGAAATTGTGTATTATTGGCTATGTTACAGGTAAATTCCCTGGTTACACAACTCTAAACAACCTCACTGGAAAATGGAAATGTTCTGTTAAGTAACCGTTCATGACTCTGGATGGTTGATTCATAATTTTACTTTTGAAGCTGATAAGATTGTTGTTCTGTCTAGAGGTCCTTACTCTTTTTTTGGAAGGCCACTAGTTTTAAAATCCATGCTAGAATATTTTGATTTTATTGCTAATGATATATCCGTGGTCTCGGTTTGGGTTAGGTTTCCCAATCTCCCACTTCAATGTTGGTCTCCAATATGCTTGTTTAAGATTGCAAGTGTTCTTGGAAAACTGCTTTAGTGTGATCTCCTCATCACCTCTATGTCCAGGCTCTTATATGCTAAAGTTCTCATTGAGGTGGACTTGCTCTCAGCTTTGCCAAGCACCATTAATGTTGTGTTGCCTAATGGAATGCCTCTGTTGTAGTCAGTTGTATTTGAATCGCTCCCGCTCCCGCTCCCTAAGTTTTCAAGGATTGTCGATTGCTTGGCCATACTAAATCTATATGTAACAAGGCTGGAAGTAACAGGAAAGGGAAGTATACTCAATCAGACCCCATTCATGCTAGGGGAAGTCCAGATTCCTCTGGTTCAGGGGATCCTTAGTTGCTGCTACTTTACTGTTGGTTGATGCCGCTAGTTGCCTCCTGTTTAGGCATTGTGTTTTGCTTTAAATTTTTGAAATCTGATGTTTGTAATGATGGTTCTGTCACCATCAATTAAGCTTATTTTGGTTATATTGAACTGCTAGACCTGAACTTTGTTCTTGTTCAATGTTCATGCTTGTATATATTGACTTGCTGGTCTCCAGCTTTATTTTGTTTGATCTATAATATTCTTACATTTGATCAAAAAAGAAATTGTCTGCCATTTTGATTAAAAAAACATTGTCAGCCACCTTCTATCTTTTCTAATTGGAATCCAATAATGTCTTCCAATTCAGTTATAAGATGTAGACACTTAATTTACATGTTTTGGCCTTAATAGTAGGCATATTCTCAATAAATGAGGAGTTTTGTACTTAGGCACAAATTTCAACCAATCGTTTTGAAGACTTATTTTTGGGTGACCTAAATATGGTGTATTTTTAAAGAGAAAGGAAAAGGAAATGAACTTACTCTTGTAAAGATAAAGTATGGCTTTTATTTTATACTAGATATGCAAATATCTAATATGCTATAGGTTATAAAAGCCAACCATAGTGTATTTGAAGATGGAAATAACTCTAGCTAAGAGTAGAATAGTTGTCTTAGGACCTTTTGTTCTTGAAGTCCTATGATGGGTTCAGGCATGAACAACTTTGTATTTTCAAGAGTTTAGTAATATATACCCAAAAATAAAGGACCTAAGTAGGCCTACTTGGAAATCTTGTAGCAAAAACATATTGATATTTAATTTGTTTAATTGTATTTATTGAATAATGTTTTATGTTCTAAAATATTCTCTTATTTCTACACAGCCTCTCAACCTATCAATGCTTTTTTTTTTTTTTACCACTAATGGAAGTTAGTTTTCATAAGGCCTCACATTCTCTTATAGCTGAAGAAGATGAAGCCCCCATTATTATATAAGGACTAGGGTTAAGGTATGTATGATAATAAAAACATGTTATATATAGATTTGTTTTTCAAACATGTGCCCTACCATATTCTTCTTATGCTTTCTAGGCACAAATTCCTAAAACTACTTCTCCATCAATGGTATCTATCATGGAGATGAAGCTACAAGTGCTATCTTCCTTTTCTATATTAAATGCTTCTCTATACCTTATTGTTATAACTCCAAATATTGTTGTTACTACTCCTAAAAGTGCTCTAAACCTTATTGTTGTGTCACCAAATCTTGGTTCTACTCCCAATACTGTTCCATTTTCACCTCCTATAATTGTTCAAGATACGTATATTTCTTTACTATTAAATAGATCTTTTAATCCAATAATTTTTTCTATTTTTATTTTTGAACAACCTCTTAGGATTTGTCATCTAACTACTGACTATTTTATAGTCATTATGGATGTGATATTGGAAAGAGAATTCCCTTCATCCTCATCTATAAATGATGTTAGTATGCATGAGATTACTACAAATAGGGTAGATAGATTGGTTGAATCTATCTTAATAAGGATAAGAACTTGTAAAGTAAACACTAGTGCAGTTAAAACTGTTATTGCATAATTATACTTTCTCTCCCTTTATATGGAATAGGGATGAAATATGTACCAATAAATCTCGAGTAACAATAGTAACTTCTTAGCAAGAACTTAAAGATAAATCCTTTAACCAACTTCTAGTTAAAGATGATGAAGAGAATGAAGCCTTAACTCTATTTTTAGTTATGGAAGACAAATAAGCCATTACTCTTAATTGACCAATTATGGCTACTCCATCTTCAAGATAAAAAGGTAAAACTTTGATATTAGTCTACTTTTACGAGTGGTTATAAAATAAGCTTCTTCCTTTTAGGATACTTTTGATGATTTACTGGCTTTATTATCTCCTAAAACTATATGAGAGATATTTAGTCAAGAAGCACATTATTAGAGATAATCTATACTAGGGGTTGTTAAAATGATTTTAGTGCTTTCTAGGAAAGGGGTAAACATCCTCAATGACTAGGTTGTTATGGAGCATATTCAATAATTTTGGACAATATCTTATCCCAAGGTGTTATGAAATTAATTGGATAGGAGATATAAGAAACCCTTCTACAACTCCAAGAATGCCTTATTCCTGTTGGAATAATAGGAATAACTGTTTTAGAGATGCAAATAAATTATGAAACAACACAAAATATAACACTTTTATAAATAAAGCTTAAGAGGATAAACACATTGTTGTTCATAAAGATCATTTATTGTAAAAATATTATTATTAATATATATTTTTATAAAGTTAAATCCATTTCATGAAGGGAAACTGGCTCATGTAGAAGTATCCATTACTGAATCTAAAACTTCTATAAACTAGATAAAGATAGAAGCTAAGAGTGATATAGAGATGGATCTAACCCTTTAAACATAAAAAATAACTATCATGACCAAAGTGATGAAGTTACATGAATTAAAGAAAAAGTCAACAAAAACACTTTATAATATAGCTTTATATTTTGAAGGATTCAGGGCTGGGTTGCTTTTTTAAGCTTGATGTAACTACACAATTTTGTTTTCTTAATACTTATGAGATTTCATGAATGTAAACTAAAATTTCTAATGTGATATTATATTCCTAATTTCATGAAATTCAACTTTATTCATTTATTTGTGTTAATTTTTTGAATGAACATGATTTCACTTCTATAATTTGTGAAAAACGTTTGTTCATTATTAACTTTACTAATTATTTATACTTAACAAACAATTAAAATTCTACATATTATTACATACAAAAAACAAAATTTGAGTTATATTATGAAAACAACCTAACCATCAAGCCCAAAGTACAAACAATATAGGTTTAGAGCTATCTCACGCTTATAATCTTCAGGTCATTCCCTTAGTTTCTTTAAGAATCTCACTTTATGTTCTCATATAAGGGTATTACTTTATTAGATATCAATCATTGATTGACAAAAAACAAAGCAACTCTGTATCTTGAAAAGCTAGATTATAAACACCTCCTTTAAGAATTCTAGCAATAACATATGGATTTTCCTAATTTGGGACCATTTGTCAAATTTTAAATTCTTATGGCTAATTGGTATTATGGCCTTCTACACCAGTTTACCCATTAAAAAAATATTTGGTCAATTATGTTTATTTTATGCTCTTTTAACCTTGTTTTTATGTGCTAGTAAGTGATCTCTAAATGTAATAAGTTTTATTCCATCCAAATCCTCTTACTCTACTAGCATAATAGAATAATAATATATTCAATCTATATCATACTATATAGCTCATTTGAGTAACTAAACTGTAAGTTTCATGGGCATTATAACATTATGGATATAAGTTAAAATAAATGGTAAGGTTTCTAAGGAAATATTCTATAAATTCCTACATGCCCATAATACTTTTAAAAATGGATCATGTCAAACCTTATGATTATTTTTCACCAATTTTTGTATCTTACGAATCAATTTTTTATTAGTCAATTTTGCTTGCTTTTCACTCCTATGTGAATTGTTTCACATCCTTCCCAATAAATATTAATTGTTGGTTCAATAATGTTTGTTTTTGGTAATCCAAATTTATAGGTGATTTTTTTCCTTAATAATCTTGATCATAATTTCATGGTTGATCGAACAATAAGGAATGGTTCAACTAACTTAATGAAGTAATATGTAGGTACCAAGATATAGTTATACTCTCTTGAAGAAGGTGGGTGTATCTTGCCAATAATTTCCATTACTCAATCTTTAAAAGGTCATTGTGCTCGTTTGATGGTACTCGATGTATTGGAAAAAAAATACTAGTAAGCTTGACATTCTTTTGCACAACTAATGCAATCCTTGATTATTCATGGTCAATGGAATGTATGGTTCATGATTAACCATCTCATCATGATTCCTAATTAATGAGCTTCATAAAGTCCTTCATGAACCTTAATTATAATCAACAATGCTTTCTTTAGTCTTAAGTATTTAAGAAAAAAAATCAATTTTCTATCTCCTATTTAATACATTTATAGGAGAACATAATTGGTCACTTTCAATCTAAAAGATCTTGAGAATTTCTGGAAATGATCTTGAAATTAAGTCTTTATTTCTTATCTATATTCCTTATATGAATCCAAAACACTTGTTTTATTTAAACCTTTTGCCTGCAACTAACAACAAATTTCAATAACAGTCATGTTATCCATGTATTATTCATTTTTTCCCTATAAGATTTTTACTACTTTGTTAATCATTATACTTCTATTATATATCAACAATAGCTGATTGATCGACAATCCCCATAAGGATGATGCTATGATAATTAAAGGGCATTTTATATGATTCATTTTGAGCCAAGCCATTAGTTTTTGTATTGTTTACTCTCACTAAAAAATAAAAATTAAATCATAAAGGTCTTTAACTACTATATGGTATGGAGTTAGTGTAGGCTATTCAAACTTTTATTCACCAGCTAACTAGTTTATAAAATGTAAAGAATCTTTTATTATGTTAACTAATTACGCTTCTAACTCTAAGAGTATTTTGAGACCTATGGTTAAGGCCACATAGTCAACTTGGTTATTGGTTCATAAAAAGTCAGTCTCAAACGATAAGTTCACCTTATGACCTACTATATAAATTATTACCACCCTTATACTAATCTTATTCTTAGTGTTTTGCCTATCAAACTATAACTACCATGGAATAAATTCAACCACAACAAGATCATAATCTTATTCTAATTCTTGATGATATCAAAGAAAGTATGATTAACTAAGAAATCAGACAAAAATTTTAGTATTAAATCATAATTGAACTTGAACAATACTAAAATCTACTTACTAATATGATCTCATAAGAAAAGGTTAGACAATATGTACTTTATTTAGTTTATTTTACAAATTACATACACATCAACTGACATTATATACTATCAGAGCTTTAGATAGGAAAAGTATTAGGACAAATAAAGCTTTTATATTTAAGTGTAACATCCCTCAACATCTATAAGAATGTGATTGAGATAATAGATAACTTGCTCATATTTAGCTTTATTTTAGGTGTTCAATATCGAAACTCATCTCTCATAAGTGTAAGGTTAATTTCACCTTGTCAATTTTCCCTTTGTTTATTATTCTATAATGGGTTCTTGAAGTAGAAGAGGATTGGCATTCCTTACTGAAAGTAGCCTTTAGAGAATTATATTACCTGGTCAAAAGTTAGGATGTCTATAGATAAGGCTGTTAGGCCATGTAAGTAACCCAAGGCTATTTATACACTTATAAAGTAGGTGGTGCTTTATATGTGGTTGTGTTCTAGTGTTTCTAAGGGTGCCACTATGTTTTCTATACTAGAATTTGATATCTATTATATCATTATAAACTCTCATACATTCCTCTTAAGTGTTTGATTTTGAAAGATACCATGATACTTGCCTTTAAGTATCTGTGTGAGAGATCATTTTTACCTCAACTCATTCTGAATTTAATTAAGCTGATTGACCATGACCTATATGGTTCTACTGACCACCAAAATGTTATAATGGTAGGTAATGTTTGTTGTATTTTCCATGCTCAATTAGATGGCTATCAAATTAGAATTAGATAAATTCATTTGTTGATAAAAGGATCGTCCTTCAAGAGGAACTATTGGTGGCTGATTGGAATTTTAACCTCCCAACTATACTAAAAGTCTCTAAAAAAAATAGATTATGCATGATGTTAGGATGAAGGTTTAGGAACGCCATTGTATCCTTCAAAAGATGATGAAAGAAATGATGCTTAAATAATGATAGGAACACTATTAATCTATCTATGTGCAATTCCTTATTGCTCAATAGAGTTAGACAATGAAGAACCATTACATGGTACTTCTAATTATGATTGCTTAATTCCCCCCTATACTAGTGATTGATTGATAAATTCTTCATGGCTATATAATTGGCCTTCATTAGTTACATATACTAATTATTAACTGGTCATAATTATATTGATTTTACAAGATTGCTTTTTAGATAACATGATTGCTAATCTATTATTATATTAACATTATGCTAATTTGTTGGTGGTCGATAGTTTAATTTGTTATGATAATAAATAGATACCACAGAACATGTCAATCTATTAATCAATTAGATAATTCAAGATCTATTATGCTATTTATTATTCATTGAAAAACTACAATTAGAAACTAATTCCTAAACAACAACAAATAGTAGCCTCGCAAATCAAACAAAATATTACAAACATTGCTTGACTTTGACAAATTAAAATCAAAAGAAAATGTAAAGAAACTATTTTGAAAAAAAATGTAAGAAAGAAATAAAGAGGTAAAGATAAAAGCTATAAATGAAAGAAAAAAATAAAAATGATAATTAAAGGATAAATTACAAAGAGAAAGGTAAATTGTAAAAAGGAAATTGTGTGTTTAAAGTTATGTTACTGTATATTCCAAGCAATTAATTAGGTGTTTACATCTAACACTAGTATTATTCAGGCAAAACATATATTTTATTTCTAAAAACAAATTTTTATCTTTATTAATCATTTAAGTTAGATTAATGAGTTTAGAGTAAACATAAAGTTTTTAGGATAAAAATATTTTGCAAAGAAAATATAAAGTGGTTATAATTACAAGGATTCTTATTATGTCAAAGTATTATTCCTAAATATTCCTTATCAATTATCTATTAAGATTGGATATTAATTAGAAATGTTGAGACTAATACATTTGTTCTTTTTTTTATGAAATGTAGAAACTATTCTTATAAGTTAAGATACAAGAAATACCTAAAACTAATATATAGGTGCTTATTAAATAACAAGTACACTAAACTGACTCACATGAGAATTTCATATGGAGACATTACTCGTGTCTATAGAAAGACTCACATGGTAGTTATGAAAGTCATCCCTAAAATTAAGATCACCAAGTTAACTTATATAGAGAATACTATATTTTGATCCTTACTACATGTGTCTTAATCAAATGTAACAGATGGACACATATTAGGTATAACATAAATTATATGAAGGTATTTGAGTGATCAAGAGAGGATTTATCACCCTAAGTGAATTAAAAAAAAATGTTTCATATGTTTTTAATAGTATTGATTATGAAATTCTTATAAATGGTGGAATGAAAATTGAAAAAGTTTCTAATCTTATACAACAAAACCAATGATTGTGGTGTTTTAGAACCAACAAGATTTGATAGAGTAAACACTCTCTATGCTGAAATATGTAAATTGTAATATTCTAGATAAATGGGTAATAATTATACTAATAAACTAGTCATTAAAAGACTAAGTCAAACTAAATATTACTTTTCTAATATTTCAAAGATTATGACACGATGTTATATGTTGCACTTGATCTTCAATTATAATCAATCAAATTGTTGATTTTAGAATAAATTCTATTATTTAATTTATTTAATCCTATTTTCATTAGAATTATAATTTATATTTCGGCAAATATTAAAAACCTAATACATCACATATAATAAGAATAATTGGTAAGAAAGAAAACTAATATGACTAATCATATATTACTTGATTGTAAATGATTTTTAAAATTGAAGGACTATAATGTAATTTTAGACACAGAAAAATCAAATAAGGATTTGATTGTATAAATTTATAATAACTATCCTGAATAAGATATGTGATATTTTTTAGAGAGGAAAGTGATATTTTATTATTAATAGGGATATTAAAATTTTTCTATAAATGTTATGCCTAATGTTTTTCAGATGAGTTCAAACATAGAAAATACAACAAAGAAGATCTGAGAACAAAGAACAAAAAGAAAAGAAAAAATCTAGTTCTTAAGGCATATCAATCCCTCTCACCTAACATGATTTAAGAGATTTTTAATCTAATAATTCATGTGGGATACTATTAGGAGCTATATAATTTATATTTCGGCAAATATTAAAAACCTAATACATCACATATAATAATAATAATTGGTAAGAAAGAAAACTAATATGACTAATCATATATTACTTGATTGTAAATGATTTTTAAAATTGAAGGACTATAATGTAATTTTAGACACAGAAAAATCAAATAAGGATTTGATTGTATAAATTTATAATAACTATCCTGAATAAGATATGTGATATTTTTTAGAGAGGAAAGTGATATTTTATTATTAATAGGGATATTAAAATTTTTCTATAAATGTTATGCCTAATGTTTTTCAGATGAGTTCAAACATAGAAAATACAACAAAGAAGATCTGAGAACAAAGAACAAAAAGAAAAGAAAAAATCTAGTTCTTAAGGCATATCAATCCCTCTCACCTAACATGATTTAAGAGATTTTTAACTAATAATTCATGTGGGATACTATTAGGAGCTATATAATTGGAAGACTTGTAATTTACAATAACCTAACTTTGAAGAGTTGATAAAACCTTAGAAGAAAGAATTGATCCTCACGTAATCTTAGCACAAATCTTAAACTACACTATATTGTCTAACAAGATCTATGAGATTCCTGAAAAAAATTAAAACATTATTTCCATCATGTTCATGTCTTTTAGGAAACCCAATAGGTTGACCATCAATTCTAGCAAAATAGATGACCTTTTATATTGTTACAAAGATGAAATTATACATGTACTATAATTCCTAACCCTATACAAATTATTCATAGTAGATTAAGAGCTCATAACATGAATCTTAATACAATTTATATCTTTATTGGCATGTCTCTTTCATGGCATTCATATGTTTTTTAACTAATTTGTTATTTTTTTATGCAATATGCCACATACTCTTATTTAGAGTGTGACTTGGTTTATAGTCAATCATATAAACTCTTATCCTCGTGGTTGATTGCCTTTTCCTGATTGATCACATCTTTTAACTCTTCTGGAAAATCACGACTCCTAGTTATCTTGATCAATCACTTCCTATCTTTCCTAGACAATTTGAACTCTTCCTAAACCTAATTGATTTTACTATTAACGATCAATTTTAGTTTTTTTTTCTTGTTTCATGGTAAATAACAATTATTTTTACTTAGTCGACAAATATATATTAATTTTTTTGTAGAAAAAATGAGGGTGATAAATCTTAAGCTTTCTTTCAGCAGCTAATAACACCTCATGATATCCTTTTAGGATATTACCTAATACATCTAAAAGAGTTGGGGTGCCAACTCACCTCCTTCACTGTTCATATAAACAGTGAAGGAGGTGACCTTTTTTTCTTTTTCGCATTACCCCTTCTATTTTTCATTTTCATCCTTCAACATTTGCTTGATTTTGAATGTTTTTATAAATTATTTCAGTTTGATTTCTATAAAGTTTTCGCACTCTCAAATAAATCTCATAACATTTAGTTTGTGCTTGCTTTATAAATATCTATTTTTTCTATCATATAATTAAATAAAAATAGTTTTAGAAAACAAAGTTCATAAACCTAGTGGAGTCCATTACCCAGATTGTGAATTTCACGAGTTAAGTCATGAAGCTCAGGTTGATTCAATATGTCGACATCTAAATATTAAAAAAAAATCATCTTGATTTTTTTAAAAAACTAAACCACACTTTTTACAATTTATTCAGGATGTTTTCGGACTCACCATGTTGACTGGGTCATGTCAAAGCCTCTTTCATATGGTTTAATTTTAAATTTAAATTAGGAGGTTTTAAGTTTAACTTGTTAAGTCATGTTTAATAACAATGAAATGTCAAATTATTTCTTATGACTTAAATTTTTTTTAGTGTTGAATTTTTTTTATTGAGAGAAGAATAGAAAAATTCATTATATTAATATACTTCTTTCCTTTTTGTTTTTCAGGCCTGTCACCGTTGTCATGTGCTTGAATTCTTCTGTTTAGGCCAGTACACTCTTGAATTCTTCTGTTTATACCAGCACACTAAATGTTTTTTCTAAATTAATTTATCAGTCCTCTCTCTCTCTCTCTTCCTTTAACTCTTGTTTTCCTTGTGTTTCATTTTTTTCTTATCTTTTACTAATGAAAAATGTACAAAAAAGTAGGAAAACATTTAAAAATTGAGTGAAATTTAAAATTTGAGAGTTTTGGGAAGCATGCGCAAATATATATTTAGAAATTCTTTCATTTGTTAAAAAAAAAAAAGTAACGACTCATGTATGATGGCAAAGTAGAGGTTGTGGATTTTTAGAAGAAATTAACTCGACAATTAAAGAAGATGAGACCACCCTTCATAAATGCATTTACTCAAGCATCATTATCAGTTTTACTAGCAAGTATGTCGAAAGATCCCAAGAACTATTTTTTACATTTGATTATGATATGATGTATGGTTTTAGATAGAAAGATCTAAACTCATGGAGAGCCCTCGCCAGTAAAATCAGACTGCCTAGGCTTACAAACAGCTGACGCATCGTATGGCTCCCGACGTGAAATGTTTGCGATCCGACTCCGATGGTTAAAATTACCGACAGAACTTTGTGTCTTAGTGCTGCGGACAAAAACAAATCGCACATTTAGGAATTAGGTCTTTATTAGTACAGTATCAAAAGATTGGAGTGGTTTGTTGTCTTATTATCCTGAATAGAAGGAAAAGCACTACGTAGTTGTATCCACGAAAACTGCAGTTTGGAAACTTTCGTCGTCATCACATGTGAATTCCACATGACACAACTATACATGAACTCCCACTTGGTGTCACAACCACCTGCCAGTGTCTCAGGAAGCGGATATAAGGGCCAGGTCGCGTTACTTAGCCCCCTTGTTGTGCCGGTGGAGTCGTCCCTCTCGGTGTCGGTTAGAGCCACACCTGAGAGGACTCTTTGGCAGTCACTGTGTCGTTGCACCCACTATTCATTCCCATCATGCATCCATATCATTCCAACCAAGAGTGGGGTAAATCAAAGCCTTGCCGGCATGTTTACACTATGTGGGGTGATCCCAGAAGGATAGTGTCCTATACATGAGGGACTAATTACCCTAGGAAGGCCCCATATAGGGCGGAGGTAAATTAGCTCAGAGGAAAACAAAGGGTGGGTTTCCCCATCTGTAGGTGGTCGGCTTAGGCCAGTGCCAAGTGAGACAACAAACCCAAAACCCTTATATTTCTCATTTCTTTTCAAATGTCGGTCTTTGTTGCTGTTATATGGATGGGGACTTTAATTGCTATTGCATTAATTGGTGTCTCTCTTCTTGTCGGTAAATGGACAATTCTTTCATTTTCTTTCTTTTATAGGTCTCATAACTCATAATTGTTCATGTTTCCATTTCCAAATGTTTGGATTTTCAATCTTTGAATTATGTTGTCTTAGAATTCCTGTCATCTATGTTCTAATTAGGGGTGTTCAAAATAACCGATTAACCGAGAAAACCGATAAAACCGAAGAAAAATTAACCGGAAAAACCGAACCGAAAAAAAAACTGATTAAACCGATTTAAAAAACCATAAATGTTAACAGGTCGAGTTCGGTTTCGGTTTTGAACTAGAAACCGGACCAAACCGGACCGGACCCATTAAACAATTAAAATATATATATATATATAGTATAAATACTTAACTTAACCTAATCGGCCTCCTTCATGTGCATCTCATTCTCATCTCACACAAGAGCCGCCTCCTTCCCACTTCCCAGAGAAAATCTTTCTCTCAATCTTCCTTTTCCAAAAATCGTCTTTATTTGAGCGACGACAGGCGACAACAAGGTAAATTGATTATGCATGCCTAGTGGGTTTGAAAGTCTATTCTAAGTTCTAACATCTAACAGAACAAAACGAGGTTTCTTAGAAGTAATCTATTGCATAAACCGCCCTCATCTTTGTTTCCATCTTGCAATCTTCAGCATTTGTCTCCATCTTTCTTCTCTCTTTACTTCTGCACAAACCATCTTCACTAGAGAAACGACAACAAGGTAAATTTTGTTGTTTTGGATTTCAAGCAATCTGTTATATACTTCTTTTATTCCATATGTATTGCTTTAGATTTCAAGTAATCTGTTGTATACTTCTTTTATTCCGTATGTATTGCTTTAGATTTCAAGTAATCTGTTGCATACTTGCTTATGTTGATTGATACGTTTCATGCTTTTGTTACTTTAGTCTGGATAACCTAATAAATAATTAAATATCATGGGTTGTTAAGCTTTAGTTGATTCTGTTGTTTCTGTCATAGCGATATAGTAAGATTCCATTGATTAATTGTTGAGAGACTGTAATGGCTAGTCCCTACTGCTACCCCTGTGATTTTAAGCTTAAATTCATATCTTTGTTTTGTTTGTTGATTTTTTTTTAGATAATGAGTTTTGTTGATCTATTTATTTGTTTTTTAGTTTTATGAATTGTGTAAAGTGGGTTGTTTTTGTTTCTTTGTTTTTCAAGCGTGGATCTTAGATCATCTAAGATTTGTGAGCATGGGTTGTTGAAGTGCAGTGTTTAAGGTGATTTTATCTTGTTCTCTAGCAGCAAGTATTATATGACTTCTATTGTGCAATACTATTAGAGAGCCTAATAATATTACAAATTGCATTTCCTTTTCCAGATGTAAATATACATTTCATGCTAAATTATTTGTCTTTTATTTACTGTTGATAAAAAAAAAATATGTATGTATTGCTTCTAATTAATGTGATTGCAAATTTGATAAAATATGTATATAAATTATTAATTTGATTGCATATATATAAATATGTATGTAAATATACATTTCCTGTTCGAATTTGATTGCGTTTCCATGTTATGAGTTTTTCCTTTGTTCTTAAAGCTACCAACCATAATCAAGATTCTACAATTTAGTCCTCTTCTGACAAAAATATAGTATAGAAAACAAAACCAGAAGTTCAAACAGAAACCAATGATAAAAACTAGAACAAGAGAAGAAGAGAAGGGAAGAGCAGCAATACCTTGTTAATTCCCCTTAACATTTTGCATACTTAATTCTTTCAATAGTTGAACTCTAATATGTTGCTAATTTGCTAGTGTTTTTTTATAGTATTATCGTTGCTGGAATTTTTGGATGCTGCCATTGCTGGAATTTTTAGATGCTAGTATTGCTGGGTTTTTTCCTTCAAACTATGCCAGATGTTTATGATAATTTATTGTTGGTTGCTAATGTATTCGCTTATTAATTTTTACTTTTCTAGTGCGAACAAACTTTTAATTTGAGATGTTTAAATTTGATCATGCATCTTGCATTGATTTATCACTTTGGGAAGCATATTAAAACTAAAATTCCGCCAATTTGCATCTAATTTAATTCATGTCCAAATTTTAACCGAACATCAGGTTCTTGTGAATTTTAATGTAAAGCTAAGCCAATTTAAAAAAAAAATCCATATAAGAAGGGATTAGGTTTCCCGGTTTTTTCCAAAAAAACTAGATTTAACCGAACCGGACCGGTTCAGTTTGAATCCGTTTCTGGTCCGGTCCGGTTAATTTTTATCAAAAATAAAGAAATTTGGTTTGATTGGTTTTTTTAGTCTAAACCGAACCGAACCGAACCGTGAACACCTCTAGTTCTAATGTTTGTATCTTAGTAACAATTGAGGGGTACCTTGCTATCTCGTTTATGTCAGTATATTGGTTTCTATTAGTATTTATATATATTTCAAGTGGGTAGAGGGACGAGAGAACTAATCAAAGATTACAACTCAGGCTCATGATGCGATTATATTTGTTAGTAAACAAAATCACAATACATGGTAAAGTTTTTGAGGGGGGGGAAACGTGGAATTCATTAGGATTAATTAAGCTTTTAAATATTAATATTTAGAAATCAAATTGAAATTTTATAGAAGTGAACTCCTAAATTAAACTAAATTGTTTGACAAGAATAAATTAAAATAAATAAAGAATGCAGCTTAAGGTTGTAGAAATAATAAAAATAAATATAAGACTTTTCATATTATATAGTTATTCCTACATAATTTATTAATATTAAATTCCAAATCCTCATGTTGCTGATTAAAAAATCCCTTAATTATTCAATGTTTTCTCTCAAACAACATTAAAAATATCTCAACCTAATAATTCAATCTATCTCTATGTAAATTAAATTATTTGAAGATTCATTAAATTCTTTCGTTTGTTTTTCAATCTAAAATCACATTAATCATAGTAAAGTATCTCTAACTTTCGTTCAATTAATGGTATTTTATCCTAAAAGCTTCTGATAACAAATTACGTCTCAGTCTCATTACGATTAATTAAATCAAACAATAATTTGCTAGAAAATTATAAGCGATAGAAACAAAGATAAACACTCAACATAAAAAAAATAAAAAAATTACTTAAAATTTAAATTGTGTATCAAAACTAGACTACGTCAAACCTCTAAAAAAATAACTTTAGTTTATAATGAATCTGAAATAAATCGTGTTCTTAATAGAATACATCAAAGGAAAATTAAGAACAAGAATAAAATTTGTTTGCTTGAAATTGGTTGACCAAGCACTCCAAGGCAACATCTTGTTCTCCCTTTCTTTTTGTTTGAATGATAAAAGAACCTTTTTTTTTTCTTCTTCTTTGATCATAGTCTCTTCCCTTAATCTCTTATTCTTTTTTTGGTCTAAAATATCTGAAAACACAGAAGAAGAAAACAAATATTCTCTCTTACTTTTACATTGATCAATCTATTTCTTATTTACAAGATAGGAAAGTAGACTAATTAGAATCAATCCTATATTAGGAAAGTAGACTAATTAGAATTCCTATAATTACGCTCTACATTACTTCCTAATTATGTGCTATTTACAACCTGTAACATTCCTCCTCAAGTTGGAGCATAGATATTTATAATGCCTAGCTTGTTACAAAGATAATCAACTCGAACCCCGTTTAGAGCTTTCGTGAAAATATCCCCCAATTGTTCTCCAGTCTTCACATACCCTGTGGAAATCAAACATTGTTGTAATCTTGCGGATAAAATGGCAGTCAATTTCAATGTGCTTAGTTTATTCATGGAAAACATGATTAGATGCAATATGAAGAGAAGCTTGGTAATCACACCATAATTTTGCCAGAACTAAAGCCTTGAGGCCTACTTCAATTAAGAGCTGATATATCCATATTATTTCACACACAAACTGTGTCATGGCTCTATATTTTGATTCTATACTTGATCATGACACAACATTTTTCTTCTTACTTTTCCACGAAACCAAATTGCCTCCAACAAAGACACAATAACCTGATGTGGATCTTCTATCTACCTTGAAACCTGCCTAGTCTACATCTGAAAAAAATTCAATATGAGTGTGTCCATGATTTTCATACAAGATACCACGTACAAGTGCTCCTTTTAAGTAATATAAAATATGTTCTAAAGCTGCCCAATGGTTAGCTGTTGGGGATGACATAAACCGACTTACAACACTGATAGAATAAGCAATACCTGGATGAGTCACTATAAGATAATTCAACTTCCCAACCAGTCTTCTATATTTCTCTGGATCTTCAAATAATTCACCATATTTTATAAGTTGCGAATTAGAAATCATCAGGACACTATATGGTTTCGCCCCTAATTTCCCTGTCTCAGTTAATAAGTCAAACACATATTTCCTCTGAGATAGGAAGATATCTTTTTTGCTCCTATTTACTTCAACACCCAAGAAATACTGTAGCATCCCTAAATCTTTCATGTGAAACTAAGTGTGAAGAAAGGACTTAAGAGATGAGATTCCTATAATATCACTTCCAGTAATGATAATGTCATCTACACACATAACTAAAAGAATGATGCCAACTTCAGATTGTTTATAAAAAACAAAGTGGTCAGACTTACTTTTTGTCATGCCAAACTTTTCAACTACTTAACTAAATATTCCAAACCAAGCACGAGGACTTTGTTTCAAACCATACAGAGATTTGCGAAGATGACAAACTTTCCTATACTCCCCTTGAGTAACAAATCTAGGAGGTTGCTCCATATAAATTTCTTCTTGAAGATCACCATAAAGAAAAGCATTCTTGATATCTAGCTGATGCAAAGGCCAACTATGAGTAGCAATTATATAAATAAATAACCTGATAGATGTCAATTTAGCAACAAGAGAAAAAGTGTCAGAATAATCTACTCCATAGGTTTAAGCATATCATTTAGCAACAAGTCGGGCTTTCAGTCGAGCTACTAACCCATCAGGATTTACCTTAACTGTGAACACCCACTTACATTTAATAGCTTGTTTCCCTAGAGGTAACTTTCCTCTATCAATGCATTATGCAAGTCAGGATGAGATATGGCTTCATGAATAGTTTTGGGAATAGACATGGAATTGAGAGAAGCAATAAAAGAACAAGAAGAAGATGACAAGTGGTGATAAGAAACAAAGGAAGAAACTAGATAAGTACATTGATGTTTACCTTAGCGTAAAGCAATAGGAAGAGCATTGCTTCAGGTTAGATCTAATGATGAAGGAGATGGTGTAGGACATGTAGTAGGAAGGATTTGTCGTCTAGAGTAGACTTTAAGAATGGGAGGCTTAGCAGGATCCAGTTCAGAGACAGGTTTAGAGGATGTGATAGTATAGACTAACAAGTCATCATCCTCCCCCTGACGAGTAGGAGTGGAAGATTGAAAATATGGTGTAGCTTTTAGGAAAGTAACATCAACTAAGATAAGATATTTATTAAAACTAGGACAATAGCATCAACATCCTTTTTTAAGATGAAAATAACCAAGGAAAATACACTTTAAAGACTTGGGGTCTAATTTGGTGACATGCGGACGAACATCCCAGACAAAGCAAGTGCTACCAAATATCCTAGGTGCAATAGAAAACAATGACTTGGTTGGAAAAAGGATATTATAAAGGCCTGATGAAGGCATACGATTAATCAAAAAACATGTTGTTGAAACTGCATCAGCCCAGAAAGGTTTGGGAACATTCATGTGAAATAATAGGGCTCTTGCTGTTTCAAAAGGATGTATGTTTTCCGTTCCACTACTCCATTCTGAGAAGGAGTATCAACACATGAAGTTTGATGAAGGATGTCATTGTAAAACATGTAAGTTTGAAAAGATGCTAACAATATTCTTTTGCATTATCACTACACAATGTATGGACAGAAATATTAAATTGAGTTTTAATCTCAGCACAAAAAGCACAAAAATAAGAAAACAACTCAGAACGACTTTTCATTAAGTATAACCAAGTCACGCAAGAGTAATCATCAACAAAAGTAATGAAGTACTTAAATCCAATTTTAGACAGAACTGGACAAAAACCCCAAACATCAGAATGAACTAATTCAAAAGGAAAACTTGTTCTCTTATTGACTCGAGGATGAGAATAAAGACGATGGTGTTTGGCAAACTAAAACGACTCACAATCTAATAAAAACACCCTACTAAATTGTGGACAAAGTTTCTTTAACAAAGGTAGAGAAGGATGGTCCAACCGACAATGCTCCTCAAGAGGGGTTGTTATACCATAACAAACAATGGATTTGGGTATCTGTGTGTCCAGGATGTAGAGACCTCCAGACTCTTGTCCTTTACCAATAATCTTCTTCATCATAAAATCCTAAAATAAGCAATAATCAGGAAAGAATAAGATGCAATAGTTAAGCGCAAGAGTAAGCATGCTTACAGAAATTAAATTATAGGACAGCTAAGGTAAATATAGAATAGATGACAGAGAAATCAAAGGAGTTGGGGTAATTATGCTAGACCTAAGAACACAAGATGTTGGCCCATCTATTAAAGTAACATTAGAGGTGGATGTATGTGACTGAAAAGTAGAAAAAAGACTGGAATTACCTATCATATGATCTGTGGCACCAGAATCATGACCCATTTGGAGGATGAGGAAATAAGACAAGTATTCAGTTTACCTGACTCGATAATGGTAGGAACATGGGTAGATGAAGACTTTAAAGATTCTTGGTACTAAGAGAACTTGACAAATTCATCTGCAAAGATAAGAACTGATTTTTCGAATGTATCATTAGCAGATACAATATTGGCCGAGTGAGTTTTCTGAGTTTTGTTTTGTAGTCTTCTACAATCATGTTTCATATGTTCTGGCTTATGACAATAATGACACACAATCCCTCATAAATCTTATATACGATCAAATTTACCCCTCCTTTGTTACCACCTCTATAATATGATCGTCCAGCATCATATATTAGTTCGACTGACAAGATAGACATGTGGAGAACTTTCTATGTGAAGTACCCTACTAAATACATCTTGTAATGAAGAGATCTCAGAGGTAGAGAGAATCTGAGATTTGGTAGTCTCAAATTCAGAAGGGATACCAACAAGAAAACTCATGACAGCCATATTCTTCCCTTGACTTTGTTGTATTTTTACATTAGGACTAAAAGGTAAGAACATATTAAGCTCTTCATAAGTTCTTGTAAAATCCATAAAGTAACTTGTAAGAGACCTATCATGTTTTTATGCACGGTAAAAGGTTTTACACATCTTATAAATGCGGGAGACATTCCCTTTTCTAGAATATAAGAAATTCAAATATTCCATCAATTCCTTAACAAATTCACAATGACTGATCAAGCCAATTACCTCATTATTAATAGAGTTTTGTATCTGCAAGAATAATCGGGCATCCTTCTTCAGCCATGTCTGTCTTGAATCATCTTTAGGTGGATCATCAGTCATATGATTATCCTTATTGATACTCCACAAATAAAGACGAACGGTCTTACTCCAATCCAAATAATTGGAGCCATTGAGTTTGTGTTTAGTGATTTTATACAACACCAGGATTACATCAGATAATACTGCTGTCTTTTTATCAGTCATAACTCACAAAATTTTATTTGTAAATGTTAACTAATAAAATTGTCGTTGAAAACAAGAAAACCTATTCTGGATCTAAACAATCACATCAGGGGAGAGATTGACACAACAAATCAAAAATATGTGTTATACCAAATTTTATAGTATTAGGTCAAATATGAGCAACCAATGC
>Ga0325402_1000293_pt1 | contig 31922 bp, 9 predicted proteins | sample PopdelMetagenome_22_FD_207212 | JGI IMG/M metagenome (GOLD analysis project Ga0325402, IMG submission 207212) | Populus deltoides microbial communities from Bellville, Georgia, United States - Xylem-PdKOR-R3 | ecosystem: Host-associated > Plants > Phyllosphere > Stem > Wood/Secondary xylem... | reverse complement strand
TTTGCGTCCTTGCAACCAATAAAAGAGCTTAGCCTTGCATAACTATAGAACAAATACTTCTAAACATTGAAGAGAGCATGATTTTAGGGTTTGTAGAGGAGAGAATTTGTGTTTATTCTTTGCTGGCTGCTGCCTCCTTCTGCTCTTTCTTTTAATATGCTAAGAAACCCTAGTCCCTATTTTACAAAATAGTCCTCCCTTAGGTTGACAGTTTACATTTGAGTACTTCAATAACTATTTTCTTAAAAAGAAGAAATAGCCTTGCATTAAATCTTCAAGCTTTGACTTAGAGGAGCTAAATTGTTGAAATAAAAACTTGGACGCCGGTTTAGATGCTTCAAAACGTAATTTGGACATGTTCCTTCACGAAACCTGTTTGCTGGCAGAATTCAGCTATCATCTTTGAAAAATCATATCTCCCTCATATGACATCATTTTTGGCTGAAATTTTGAGCGTTTATAGGAATGTTAGTCAGCAATCCAAAACAATTGAGTTTGCATAAATTGGACTTCTGTAGATCCAGATATTCAAGTTGGAATGGACAAAGGTCAACACTGGCAGATTGCGAGATTTGACTTTGAAATCTGCGATTTCCATGATCTTCCTTATTTTATTTTCTTGCCTTAGATTTATAGAAAGGTATGGATGTTAAATTTTTAATGCCACTAAAATCACTTTATTTCGACCCCTAAAGCTCACGCTCTGCACAAAACATCGACTGAAGATCAAATCTGCCAATTACCTCAAATTTATTCCTTTTTGCATCTTTCATCCAAAAGTGCCTTCAAAACATAAAACAAAGAATATCAAGACATTTTATATATAAAACATAGGCAAAACACTAGTTAAATGTAGGTGAAACTATCGAATAATATGGATGCATCAGTTAACCTGCCAAATCTATATTTTAGGTCATAAGATTGAGATAATCCGGTAGAAAAAAAATTGAATAAAATTACAAAGCTATATTTAAAAAAAAAAACAATGTCGAATGACAAAATTGAAAAAGAAAATAAGCAAAGAAAAAAAAGGATGATGACCTCTTTTAGTTTTTTAAACTTGTGACCCGAGTCATCAGATCAGAAGTGCTATGCATGGAAAAACCCGAAGTTCAATCCCTAAGAAATGAAATGTTAAAGGATATAATTCAAGGAAATGAAACATTTGTAATTTTATAGCTTATTCAAAATAAAAAAAATAGTAGTAAAAAAGACATGAATCAAATGTGAAGGAAAAAGAAACCAAAAGGTTTGATATGAAATTTTAAAGGCGGTGGCGCTCAACTTGAAAAAGAGAGAGAGAAGAAGAAGAAAAAAAAGGTTGTCGGCGCCAAACTAGAAACATATCTAGTTCACATGCCATTGCATAGGGGGTGTCGAGACCTTCCAAACATCGCTTTGAAAGGCGGTGTTCGGTGGTCAAAAGGCCTTGCACGCACCTCATGAATGATTTGAAGGTCATTACACGCTGGAGTGTGATATTATGTTTTTTTTAATAATATTTAATATATTTCAATTACAAAATTGCCTTTAAATTATCTCTAAATTTACAATAAAATCAATGTAAAATAATAAAAAAGCCATTGTTAGAGAGTTATATTCATCTTGTTTTTATAGACATCACAATAATTACACTATTTTGAAAAAAATAAAAATACCAAAACACATCGAGTAATAACCATTATATAATTTTTTTATTCTAGGGTTAAAATAACAATTTTACTGTGCAAGAAAATACCAGTCTAACCCTATATAATTTGTAAAAAATAATTGTGTTATGTTAAAAAGATCACCTTACCCGAATGCTTAGTTTGAATGTTTTATAATTGAGGAGCAATTTGGTTATTATATTATTATAATGAATAATGTTCGTAACAATAATGTTTTCAGGAAATTCTTTTTTTTTTTTTTAATTTAATTCAATGTAATTACTTTCGCTATTTGTTTTTAAGTAGCTATAAACAACACAACTGCAAAAATTTAATTGCTCTTGTTAGCTGGAGTTATATTATAGATTTGATTTGTCATGTCATACTTGGCCTCCTTTTTTTTTTTTTAAAAAAAATCCTCTGAAAATTCCATCGCAAATGACGATCCATGTTCTGGAAAGAGATTGTCTATGGCAAATTTTGTTACAGGGTGATTTTGTGATGGTTGTAATTATCTTCTGGTGAATAATATTAATTAAGAAGATGGCAAAAAAGATCTACACCGAAAACCAAATCGGCCACCAAGGAAAAAAAAAACTAACAAACTACCAAAGAAGAGAAAAGCCAAAAGCCAAAAGCCAAAAGCCAAAACGCCAGCTCTATTCTTCATGAACAGACAGTTAAAATCTATAATACCTGGAAATGATGGAGCATTGTACAGCCCTCTTAAGAACGAGCCAGTTCGTTTGCTGTTCTTCGGCACTTCCTGGGTGTTTGATACACACACAGGCATACATGTGAGTGTCCTTTTATTTTGCTTTTCTTTGTTCTTTGTTATAATAAATACTGGTTAAATGATGAAAATATTAATATCGGCTGACAATTTTAGGTTACAATTTTATCTCTTTTGTTGATGACATCACATAGTTTTGAGAGTATGTATTATTGTAGAGGATTCGGTTAGTGTTCAAGACTTTTAGTTGGGTATTTGAAAGTGTAGTAATAATTACTTTTTAAAGTGTTTTTTGCTCGAAAATATATCAAAATAGTACTGTTTTTTTAATTAAAAAAATCAATTTTGGTATCACCATATCAAAATAATCTGAAAACACCAAAAACTATTAATTTGAAGCAAAGAAAAAAATAAAAAATTTTAAATTTTTTCATAAACGTTTTTGAAATGCAAAAACAAACAGGCCTTTCAGGTCAGGTCCAAACAGCTAAAATCCTGGTTTTTAAGGTCCTAGTTCAATCTTGACTTATCTCAGTTTATTTAATTTTACCTCTTCTCACATTTCTATATAAATTTTTTTCAAGTTTTTAGAAATTTTGCACACGAACTTTCCATGCACATATATTTTTTTTTTATATGCACTGCATACACCACCTTTCTATGCCAATGCTATTTCCTGGCACAACAACCAGCAAATGAAAAATTATAAGGAAAATGTTACCAATATTATCTTCTCTATAAGGTAATTGCAAGGACTAGGTGTATTTATACACTTAGTCACCAGAAAAGAAAGCCAAGCTATGTCTAGGCCATCCAAGTTCTAGGTTCTAAGTCCTGGACTCCATTCATAGTCTACATACATAAACTCTCTTCATACATTTCTCTTTACACACTCCACATTCCTCCCACACTTGGTATAATGCATTGCCTAAGATCATATAATTTTTAAAAGTTTTATCTCCACTATTTTTTGAATTTTTAAAATAAAAGTACTAACTTTCTCCATATTTCTAGTCTTTTCAATGAAAAATCTTTATGATAAGATCCTTTGTCTCCATTAAATTCTCTATGTCTCTAAATATATCACCATGTCTTTATAAAAAATCTTCATGGTGAGATCTTTATTTCTCTGTTGAAATCCCCATATCTCTAAATAAATTCTTAATATCTCTAAATATATTTTCAATAAAAATCTCCATGATGAGACCTCTACTAAAATCTTCACATCTTCATACCAACATCTATTATATAATAACATTGCTTTCCTGATCATAAAGCCTTTTCATTTATTTTAAGAAATAATATACCATATTGTAAGAAGAAATTTTTATTTATTAAACCCTCATCTCTCTTGTAGAAAAAACACTTATATACATGCATGACCGTAAAAGGTAACATTCTTATGTAGGTATTTATATTGAGAAAATAAAATATATTGTATATTTATGAAAATCTTAGGCTAGACCTTTCTCTATTTCTCAAGTCTCATCTCTTCTAGCCTTTCGGGTCAGACCTAAACGACTAAAATCCTAGTATTTTAGGTCTTAGTCCGATCCTGACTCATCTTGGTTTGTCCAATCTTGCTCTGACATACACCTCTATAAATTTTTTCAAGTTCTTAGAAGCAAAATACACAAATTTTCAGTTCATACAATTTTTTCTACACACACAATACTTTTCTATATAGTGTAGGCCCATTTTTCTACGCCAATGTTGTTTCCTGGTACTGTCATCGACTAACATCTACACCAATAAAGCATATAGCATAATAACCATCCAATGAAAACCTTTAAGAAAAAATTACCACTATCTCTACCAATGATAAATATGACATAACACCCGATGACTTAGTTTTCTAGAAAAATATTTTCCTTCACTATAAGATAATCTCAAGGATTGGATGTATAAATACACTCAGTCACATGTTACACATAAAAACTCTCTTCATACATTTTTCTTCACACACATTACACTCCTACTACACTTGCTAACTTAAGAAATAGAAGGTCCACTATTCCAATAATTGTCAAGTTTTGCAGGAAAGCTTGTGGACCTACCAAGCCTAATCACTCTAACAATCTAAGATGTAACCATGAAAAACCCAATTTCTAACTAAAGTTTTTTTTCTTATGATTTCATCAGCACTTATATATAAAATAATGTATATAACATCAACTTGCAATAGAATTAAAATGGAAACATAGCATGGATGATAAACATATAATATAATTGAGTATATAAAGTTGTACTTGAATTATAAAAGATCTTAGGATGCATACTATTATATATAATCATAATTTTATAATTACTATAAACCAATGTAGATATAAGATGCACTTATTAAAGACCTTAGAATAAAAAGTAGACAATAATATATTATTATCAAGGATCAATTTTTTATTCTTGAGACTTTATTACTCATCTCTTAGTTAGATGAAATGATGTTAATAGTTCTTCTAGGATTTTAACTCTTGCATTTTAAATGATGCAATTCCTTTAATTGTCTACAAACCAAAATCTTTTTATATGGGACTAGATCTTATGCTCTATAATAGTTGGGAAAAAGGCAACAAAAATTAGAAAACACAATAGAGAAGAAGGCTACAGAGCTACTACAAGGTGTACACAAAATTTTCCCTTCAACCTCTATTTATATTGATTTTTAAAACCAAAACCGATACGAAATTAATTTTGGTAGTTACTAGAATTAATTCCTACCTTTTTGCCTTAATTACCCACCATATAAAGAATAAAAACCTGGCAATTTTTGTATTAAAAACCAGATGTTTTTCCTTTGAAAATAAATTCTTTTAAAAGAGGAAAGAGGTCATTCAGACTCTTGAAAATGAGCTCAAGCCGGGTCAAGCTGAACAAATGTGTGTGCATAACTTAAGCCCAAAGCCACTTTATACATGCTCATTTGTGACTCTTTGACTTTCTATTTTATAAACTATATACAATCCTGTATTTTTTAAATATGAGATAATGAGTTTTGGTTTCACAAAAACATACCAACCAATAGTACTTTGAAATCAGTTTCTCATTCACTTATAAAAAACTTTTTTGTTGGGGAATAATTCAGAATAAAGTTTTAACACTAAAAGTGAGTGAACCCCACTTTTAATTTGGTGTCAATTGTGTCAATTAACCATAGTTTTATAACATTTTTTTTAAACTCATCACATTAACGAAAATTGTTTTACTAGCATAAAATGCTTGAAGATTTGTAGAGAGATAATTAATGATTTGATGGATCATTACTTTATAATAGATAGTCTTTGACTCTGAATCTTTCTTAATGAAATGCTATTAGATTTACTTAGTTTATAGTCAAAGTGATGTTTTGAATTATTCATTTTTTTAATGTAAATTAAGGCAATAATACTCAAATATTTATGTACTTTGAGATTTTATTTGGTTCTTACTGTCGTGTTCATTTAGGTCTTGAATAACTCCTAGATTCACAAGTGTTTTAGAGAATTCTATCGTTTCAAGATTTTTAAAGAAACAACAAGAATTCTCACTCATATAGGTGATGTTTCATTAAGAGTATTCTATTTTACTCCACTTAGTGTTTCAAGATATAAAAATAATTAAGACCAGAACTTGCCTTTTATCACGTTGCAATGATCATTTTTTTTTGTCATAGAAATAATAAGGAAATAATAATTTTCAAGTGCTACTGAGAATGCTATATCATTTAATTTTTTATTTGAACCTAGATCTTGGGATCTTTAGTCAACTATGTATTTCTTTTAGTTTTTATTATGAAGATTTGCCTCTTGTTCAATAATTTTTTCCATAAGGACCATGTTGGAAAAGTTGGCTCTTCTTTCAGATAACATATTGTCCTTTTCTATCCCAACTAAAATTTTCATGTTTCTCTTCATACATTGTAAAAGATGATGATGAAATCCTCTCTATCGAAGTAGTACTTGTCTAAGGAATATTTGTTGGGATATCCAAATCTTGAGTTGAAGACATTGATATTTCCAAAAAATAATAGCCAAAATTAAAATCTTACTATACACAAGCAATTATATAAAATTGACAACTTAATAACAAATTAAAACAAACAATTAAACAAATAAAAAGTTTACAACTATTTTGATATCACAAATTAATTTTGTTTCAATATATATTATAATAACATGCATCATCCAGATATAGTTTCATGTAAAATATAAAACAAATCACATGGACTTAATAAACTAGATTTAAAGTTAAATTTGAACTTAATATTATAGTTTCCATAACTTCCAATAATATTAAACTAGTTTGAAAAGCTCTATATTTATAAACTAAACACATAACTAGCAAGATAAAGCCTCAAGTTTTATAGAAGATTCAAACTAGTGTTAATAATTTTAGATTATATTGTATGCACTTATGTATAAAATAAGGTAAATGGCATAAATTTATAATATAATTAAAACAAAATTCTAGCATGCATGCTAAACATATAATTGAGCTATAAAATATCAATAGCATACATACTATCGTATATACATATAATTTTATAATTAATTTAAAACTAGTGTAGATGTAAGATAGTTGTTGAATTCCTTAGATTAAGAAGTAGGCAACAATATATTATTATTAATGATTAATCCTTTGTTCTTAAGACTTTATTGTTCATCTCTTGGTGTAAACAAAATGATATTAATAAGTATCTTAGGATTCCAACAACTATACTTTAAATGATGCACTTCCTTTAAATATCTACGAACCAAAGGAAAGAGAAACTTAGAATCTTTTTATGAGGGAATAGATCTTAAGCTTCATAACAAAGGGGGGAAAAAAAGAAGTTGGAAAAAACAATAGAGAAGAAAGCTACAGAGATACTTCAAGGTGTACAAAACATCTCTCATCAACCACTATTTATATTAATTTTTAAAATCAAAATTGATGCAAAATTAATTTTGGTAATTACTATAATTAATTCCCATTATTTTCCTTAATTACCCACTATAAAAAAAATATTAAAAACTTGACAGTGTTTTGTATTAAAAAACTAGACGTTTTCTTTTTAAAAATAAACTGTTTATGAAAAGGAAGATGATTGTTTGAACCTTTTACTCATGAGTTGAATATATATATAAATAGGTCGACAAAAAATAACTTTTTATAGGCCAAATAACTAATTTATAAAAAACACAAATCTAAGTCCAAAATAGATCGATAAAAATCAAACCCAAACCCAGTCCTCAAGGCTCGAGCTCGAGCTCGAGTTCAAGTTGAGTGAGTATGAGTGTATGGCTTAAACTCAAAACCACTTTGTATAGGTTTATTTGTGACTCTTCAATTTTCCACTATATAAAGTACAAGATAAACTACAAGATAATCTTGTATTTTTTTTTTCAATATGAGATAGTGATTTTTAGGCTTCACAAAAACATGTCAATCAAATATTATTTGAGATCAATTTTTTATTTATCTATAATTTATTTTAATTATATTAAAATTCTATATTAAAGAAACTTTGTTGAAAAATAGTTTTTAATAAAGTTTTAATCATAAAAATTAGTGAAACCACTTTCAATATTTTAACCTAAAAATATCCCTTATCCATGGTTTTAAATCAAGAATTTCAACATATATTAATCATGGTGTCCCTAGAACCACTATCTCTAGTAACATAGGCTTCTATAGACGTTATAGGCCAAAAATAACGCAGTCCTGAATTCTCCATTCCCATCATTTCTAATTAAACGCTCTAAGAATGGGACAGAGGGAGGGGTTTAGTGCATAATTGAACAATCTCTAGGCTTAAAGGTATAATATTGAGTTGAACATTTTATTTTCCTCTCCCAAGAATATATATTTCTTTTTACACATAAATTCATTAGTCAGGAATAGATTTACTTGCATACATATGAAGAGTCTCTATATAATATAATTTGGAAATCGGCGCCAGTGCGTAAAGGTCAAGTAATTCATAACAAATAAAATAAAATAATAATAATAGAATCTTAATCTATAGTAATCACGTCGGCGATCATAAATTTATTGAGGATTTGGCTGCTATCTTTAATACGACATAGAAAAAGTTGTGGTTGCTGACTTTGCCATCTTTTAATCCTTGTTTCCTAGCTATAAGCTTCCTCGTATTTAAGATTTAAATACGTACAGTTAGCGGGGCCATGCCATGCATCTTCTCTTTCATAGTGTTTGGAACTTGGAGGATCAGGTGTGTGTGTGTGTTTATATATATACATATATCCAGAATGCATGCCATGCCAACGCTTGATCAATCCGTGCAGTAAATGATGCAGCGTATCGTAAATGCTCAAATGACAAGTCATTTGAGACTATATAAATATATGAAAACCCATCCCATTTGGTTTATTTTCCGTTTCATATCTTGGCATGGCTGGATCATATCAATTATTTCTTGATCTGTCTAGCCAACCAGCATGTGAGATCATACATGATTTTAATATTCCGAGTTGAAATACATATTGTTTTTATTCCTGACAAGTTGAATCCATTCTAGTTATTCAAGACTCTAACATATGTCTCGATGAAACAAAATCTTTTTAAGAAGACAATTTTGATGTGGACTATTAATAATTTTGCTGCGTATGAGATGGTTTCTAGTTAGAGCATGCATGAAAAATTAGCATGCCTATACTGTATGTAAAATAACAAGGCTTTTAGTTCAACAAATGGTGGTAAAACATCTTTTTTTTATTGCCACTGTATGAAAAAGAACATAAAGAAATTCTTTGTAGGTAGAGTTGAAAGGGATATTATATTGCCGGTTCTGTCGAGTGAAGAATTGTATGACATGATATTGCAGTATAAGGGTATTGTATTTGATTTTCAATATAGTAAGCAGATGTTTCATAGTTTTGGTGTGACCCACAATTAGGTAAAGTGAAGTATTTTTTGAAAGCTTCTTTATTGAAACACTATTATTCTCCGTCATAATCTAGATGTCATGCATATAAAAAAGAACATGTTTGAAAATGTTTTTAATACGATGATGGACGTAAAAGGGACAACATGAAAGCTAGAATGAATATACCTTTGTAATTTTGTCATCGTAAGAATATGAAGTTTGTTTATAATGGGCTACGGGTCGTAAAGGCAAAAGTCAGTTTCGTGTTAGACAAGAATACACAATTACTAATATACCAATGGCTTAAGAGTTTATGTTTCCTGATAGTTATGCTTCAAATATATCTAGATTGGTGAATTTTGAGAATGAAATATTATATGGAATGAAGAGTCGTGGCTGCCACGTGTTTATGCAAACACTCATTCCACTTGCTTACTGAGATTTATTACTAAAAAAATATGAAATGTACTCACAAAGATCATCCATTTTTTTAAAGATATATTCTTTAACAAATTGTACACCCAACACATGGTGAAGCTTCAAATGAATATCGTCTAAACAATTTGCAAACTTGAGATGATATTTCTTCCATCATTATTTGATTCAATAGAGCATATACCCATACATTTATCATTTGAGGCAAAACTTAGAGGCTTTGTCTTATATAAATGAATGTATTAATAAAATAACTGCTTTTGCAACTTGAATATGTTTTTGTCCATGCTTTTGGTTTGTTGTGAAGTTTTAATCATAGTGTTGTTACTTCCTCTTAGTTGTACTTCTGTTTTATACCGATAGATCTATTAGTTAAATAACTCTTTTTTAAGAAAAAGCTTTTGATTTGAACCTTGCAATTATCCACATAGATTTCAAAATAAATAAATTAAATATTAGTCATAAATAAAATCAACTAGTTTGTTGTTGTCCATTTTTGACCCCACAAAAAAATCAAGAAAAAAAGAGAAAAAAATCTAAAAATACAAGAGGATACACATGACGAAAGCCTAGAAGATTGCCCAAGTTGGTGGTGAAGGACAAAAATGACAAGTGAAAAAGTTGAAGGACCTGAATGTACAAGATTGACAAAATTAGCGATCCAATTCTGATTGATAAAAGACCCATTCAGATTTTTTTTTATTTGAGGTAAAGAAATATAAATTTGGATGAGTAAGGACTCAATGAGAATTTGGGAAGTCTTAATTAATTTTATTGAGGATTTAATTGCAAGGAATCAGAGTTTTAGAGTCAATTTGGGTGTTAATTGAAAGAAATTAAAGTTTGGGGATTGAAATTGGAGTTTGGAAAATTTAGTTGGTCAAATCAGGGGATTAATTGTAAGAAAAAAATTAAAATTTGATAGCCAATTAGGGAATTGATTGAAGAAATTCAAAACTAAGGATCAAATCGTAAAAGGTGCGAGACTACACGACTGAAATTGACCAAATCAGGGGCCAAATTGAAAAAAATTAAAAGTTTGATGGTCAATTAAGGTCCAAATGCTTAAATTGAAAACTAAGGACCAAGATGAAAATGACACTAAACTTTAGGGTTAATGATTGAGTTTGGTAGCGGTAAAATTGCATAAAATTAAGAGTTTAAGATCCAATTACAGGTGCAATTAAAAACAATTAGAAGAATAGGGACTAAAATGAAATCTGTTAGATCCCAAATTAAAAACCATAATTTCTAGGGGTTTAATCTAGACGACGCGTCGTTTACTCACTGTTCATCTCCTTCTTTGGCAGTTTTGGATGATCGTATTGGCATCTTTTAAGAGCTCGTTGTAGAGTTCTAAATCTTCAAATGACACGGGGTTTTTTGAAAATAGAAGGACATCCAATGCTTCCATAAAAGTCTTCAACATCCTGTCCTTGACCATCCATCACTGCATTTTTAGATTCTAGGCTGATCGAGTTAGCAGCTTCAAGCGAATGTATGTAGAGCTACAAACTTCCAAATGAAGGATAAATCCAAATGAAAGGTATGCTTCTCCTTTACCATTTTTAGGTGGTCTCTAACAAAGCCTCAAAAGTGACCAACTCAGTCAACCTTGACCGAGATACCTATTTTTGGAAAACCACCTAACCTTTTCGCGTGTTCACACTTAAAAATCTTAGAGAGTTCTTATCAAGATAAATCTTTCATCCAAGATCAAAAGGTGAGAAATGTGTGCTTTTGTCTCCAAGAAAGAGAAAACCACCTAGGCAAAACCACCATCCCAAAAAACCATTAAAGGACTCAGCTTTGATCAATATTTGAGGGAATCCACCAAAAAACCTAGAAAAACCATATAAATACTCCTAGAAATCAAAGAAAAAAACAACAAAGGGAAGAGAGAAAAACATGAGGATATACTCTGTAAAAAAAGATCCTAGTATGAAAATTCAAAGACTTAACATAGAAGGTTTAGCAAGCTTTGAAAAGAATAAAAATAAAAGGGAAAGAAAGAAGGAAAATATAAGAGAGGTAATAGCCTATAGCCAACAAGCTTGGAGAAGATATAACCATGTGAAATCTTAAGGGTGGAGTCCATATGGCTTGCTTATTCATGCTTTTTCAATGTTTAATGACATTTTTTAATCCTTTTGGTATTATTTTATGTTTTAGCATTTATGTGGATTGATGAATGAAAATATTGTTTTGATTAATTAATCATGTTTTGAAGTTGTTATTAATATTGCTGGGATGTTTAAAAGGTGTTTGCGTATTTGGTTTTGAGGAAGTATAATAGTTTTGGAATCTGTTAAAGGTAGCAGTAGGTGTTTGATGGCTTTTTCTAGGGTGTTAATGCATGTTCTTGGTTCCTGAGTTTAGTTTGGGTCTCAAAATGTTTAAAGAATCAGTTTTGGATTGAGTTTTGATGTTTTTGTTGTCTAATAATATGGTTGTAGTTTTGGAAGCTGAAATCTTATACATGTTATTGATGATTCAATGTTATTTGTTAGTGTTTTGTATTCAAACATGTTTGTTTATAATAATATGGTTTTTTTGGGGCTAAGAGAGCTTGATTTGGAGGCCTAAAATGTATTTTCTTAGGTTTGACAGTGTATGCTGGGTTTTCTGGGCAACCTGAGTTCATGTTCATCCGAAGAACATTGTCTTGAGTGCTAGTTTTAAGTTTTATTTTGATTTGATTTTGGTTTCTGCAAGTATCTTTATCATCATAGTAAATAATCTAGGGTTTTCAAGTATCAATAACTTGTTTTTACAAGTTTTAATCTTAGGGTTTTCACTTTGAACCGAAACTTATTTTGACAAAAAAATTATGATGTTTGAGTAATAACCGAAGCAAATGGATACTTTATTCTTGATCTATGCTTGATTGTGCACAAAACCTTGCCTTTTATTGCTTGAAATCTGGTCTAGCTTTATGTATACGTTGCTGGGTTTGGGTTTGTATGTTTTTCATTGTTCTTCGTGTTCTTTGGTGTTTGATCTGTTTTCATTAGGAAATTTAATGTTTTTATGTTTTTTTTAGTTTTGGTTTTTTTTTTGTTTAAATCTTTGTGCTGGTTTAATTTTGGGTAAAACCTTGTTTTTTTTAATTAGTTCATGTTTGAACTGGTGTTTTTAGGTCGACCCAGTCGGGTCAAAACCAGGTCAAATGCTTAAAACTTTGTTTGGTTTGCCACTGTTTTGATAAAAAAGAATTTTAGCTTGAGGGCACATTTGACAAACACTTTCTAAAGCCTGTTTTGACAGTTTTGTTTTGGACAAAAATATAGTTTTGCCAAACATGACCCTAAAAAAATAAAAAAATGATTTTTGCTTGTTGCATATGTCCAAATCCTTATAAAAATTGCATTTTTATGTATAAAAGAAGAGAGAAAATATTTTTTTACAGCATGGTTTTAGAAAAATACCTGTATTGATTTTTCTTTGCATCTTTTGGAATTTACACCATGTTTTAAAATTTCTTAAGAATTTAGCCAATATTTCAATAACTCAAAAAATTTTATTTCATGAAAATTAAAGGTCAACATCCTGATATAAATGCTGGACTTATAAAGTAGGCTGATATTTAAATAATAGGAGTTGACTATTAAATTTTTAGGATTATTTTTTATATTCACTAGTTTTAATTGAGAGTATTTTCAACTATAATATACGAGTTGTGGAGAACCCTTTTGCCTTCCAAGATATGTGAACTCTATCAAGGCACCTACATGTACCCTTTCCATAAGAATTTTTCTGGGCATATGAGCCCATAATAAATTCAAAATGCCAGATTTATTAATGAGATTAAATTTTTATTCTGAGTCATAGATAGACTATCGATCAAGAACCCTTAAAAACCTTTAAACACAATGCAGCTCCACACAATGCAGATTAACTCAGGTAAGGTGTGTTAGAGGTGTCAATACCTTTCTTAGCCACGACCAATCATTTACCATTAGAATTTCTGATAAGAGCAGTGCACTCAGGTCTCTTAGTGACCTTGAATCAAATAACTAGGTGGCGACTCCTCGATCCCGACATCCCACGACGTTGCGTGCCCATGTTTGACATGGTTTATGGGTTAATTTATTAATGCGTATTTGCAGATAATAAAATTTTGAGTAATATCCCGTATATGAGAGGTGCTACCTAATTTTTTTTTATAACATAGGATATAATGATAATGTTATTACTATTTTTTTTTTATCAAATTTGTTTAGATGACAAAGAGCATTCATCAGAGAGTAATATATACATGAGCACTGCTGGTTTTTTTGGCAGCACTCCTGATGTCCATGAGCTGCTAGGTATCAACCAAAACTAGGCACCTTAGGCACAAACACCCTCTCTCGATGCAGGCTTGTCGAGTGCAAGGGTGACTTGCAGATGAGGTGTCCCTTCTAAGAAAATTTATACAATAGAAAGTATATTGCTGAGTGGAAGGCCGACCATATCATATGAGTTTGTTTTCCTTTCTTACATGATAAAAAATAAACAACAATAAATAATTTTTAAATAATAATTTAAATGATCGAATGAAATTTTAGGTCTATAAATGTGGAGACTGCTTGCAAGATAACATTGACAATGTAATCATTGATGGAAATGCCTTTGTCTCACTAGAGTTAGATTTTCAAAAATCTTGAATGAAAGCCTATGATTAATGTGCGGTTCAGAAAGTTCAAGATTAGTATATGCTTAAAACAATTTTTTTTAATTTTTAATTCGGTTAGTTTTTTAATTTTGTTAAACTAATTATTTTATGAAATTAATGTGTAAGGAAAAATTTACTAAGAGGAATATAACAACGATGTTTCCAGGTAGGTGTGAGAGAATCACAATATTATCATTAGGTAAGATTGAATTCAAATTGTGATTTTTTTTAATGTTTAAATTTTACTTTTCATAATCTTAACCGATAATATTGTTTCTATGAACTAGGTTGCGTGATTTTTGGTACGAGGCCAAAAACAAATCTAAGACATATGCAAAAGATAAAGGTCTTCCAGGCTAGGAAAACAAAGCTGTGTGAAGGGATCTTTTACCTCCACATGTCTCGGAGGGTATTTGGGGTGCTTATATCCAGCATGTAACATCTGATCATTTCTTGCGATGGTTATAGTCCGGTGTGGAGAATCGGGCAAAGGTTATTCATGGTTCCATTACCACGTACACCAACAGATGTATTCCATTCATTTCACATGCAAAACGAAGGGCATGATTCTATTTTATAGGATAGTTTTTTTTTATAGGCTACGCTGCTTGGAAGCGATTCAAGACCAATAAAGCTTTTTGTTGAAACTCATGCGCAAAATGAGGACCTTTAGAAAGGGTATACCAACTCATGGATAGTTAAGCTTAGAAGTTCGAGGTAATCTGAGTTTCAACAATTTTTTTCTCAAGTTTTTTTTTTTAATTTAAAGACTTTTTCTTAAGAAACATATAACATCTGATTGTATGAGAGATATGCGAATAATATTTTGACCCATTCAGTTATGGATTTGTGGATGGAGACTGCATCTATAGGTGGACCCGATAGAAATCGGGTTTACAATATCTCCAACACTACAACCGAGGACATGCAGATAAACTATTGTGTATCGACCATTGGTTCCTTGCAATCAAAATTGAGTTAACAATATTTGGCCATCTAGAAGATTATACAAGAATAAGTTAAAGCTCAAACAACCCAGCTTCGTGCTTAGATGACCTAACTTAGGTCTAATAAAATGAATGTCCTCGAGTAGCTTTTGGCAACCATCACTAATATATGTGGTCAACCTTATCGCCCTTTTGGTTTTAGTGAAGATCCGACTCCACCTTCTCTAACTTCTATCCATTAGAGAAATTGTATTCAATAATACTTTTTTAATTAATAATAAAAATTTAGTTTTTTATTTTATTTTAATTATTTTTTTATTTTTTGTATTATTTATTTTAGTTTTTTTTTTAAATATTAAATAAAATATTGACGGAATTACTAATTAATGTGAACCTCTTGATCATGTGGTTAAGCAACCCTTAACGAAGTAGATAACAACCCAAAAAGCTGAAAATTAGGTTTGATAGAACCTTGACCTAGAGATAACCTTGTATCTAAGAACTAAAGGTATTAAAAAAAGACTTGGACCAAGAGATAACCATGTATCTAATAACTCTAAGTATGCGAATAACACTACGAAACTAGTTAATCTTCGATAAGTCAGTGTACGATCTTTGTCCATGTAAAAAAAGTTATTTTGCCACAAACAAACAAAAGAAAAACTCATGTTTATTTTTCAACTGTCTATGAAAATTTACAGCTAAAAAAAATAATATAGCCTCTTGTAACTAACCTAATGGACCCTTTTTAGGTCGCAAGTTAATGGGCCTAAACTAGTAATCAACTAACATAAGTCCAATAATAAAATAAACCCTTAAACAATGTCTATTAAGCCTGGACAAACCCAAATTAAAAATAATTATTCAAAAATAAATAAATAAATAAAATATGATAATAAAAACAAATTATTTATGCCAAAATTCCTTTATGTAGCCCGAATCTCTATTTTTCGCACATTTTTGGTAGATTTTCAATCCTGAATTCAAACACGCCATTCTCTCCTTTTTGGATGAATTACAGGGCCTACCATATATGGTTAGGAATCTTGAGACTCCTAGTTTCCAAAAGAACTTGAATAACAAAGAAAGTCCATTTGTAGCTCCAGATATGTCCTAAACAGTACACAAAGGTCTAGTTTGACAGATTTGTTTAGTAACTTCAACCCTCTAAAATAATATTTTCTCAAATTCCATTTGACCTGAAAATGTTTCAAAATATATTTCCATGTGTCTAGTATCTCACTGTAAAATCTCAGCTTGTTCCAAAATACGATTTGAGAGATATATTTGATCTCGCAAAACTGGTCAATAAATATTTTAAGGCCAAATTCAGACCTCACTTGGTTCGTATCATTCTCCTCTTATTTAAAAAGATTTGACCTTGAATCTATATCATGGAAACATCTTCTAAGGTAAACAAATCAGTACTAAGTTGAAGAATATCATTATTATCAAAACCAAGAATATTCTTGTTAGCAAAGAAAGCCCCCTGATATATATGCTCTCCTTTTCAACCATCTTCTTCTTATTCAATTTTAGTTGCTCCTCATATATTTGCTTAAGTGTTAAAAAGACAAGAGTTATATGTCTTCCATTCATTTCAGAAGAATACCTATTTTGTCACTCCATCATGTATAACTCTTCTATCATACTACCATAGTTTACCAAGCAACATGTGACTAGCTTGGATTAGCACAACATCACATAACACCTTATCATAATATTTACTAATAGAAAAAGCAACCAAAACCTACTTATTCACTTTCACTTCACCACCATCATTCAACCACTATAACTTATAAGGTATGTGATGTTTGGTAGTGTGCAAGTTTAACTTTTTAACCAATTCAGTACTAGTTATATTAGTACAACTACCACCATATATAATGAAGCTATATACCTTATTATGACCATGACACCTCGTGTGGAATATGTTCTCCCTCTAACCTTTTGAATCATCTACCTTAACATGCATATTCATTTCTCTCCTCACCACAAGTGCCTCTCCTTCAACCGGATACTCAAGACAAACATCATCAATAACCTTCAATGGTGGCATCTTCTCCTCTTCATCCTCCTCATCAGTCTAACCTCATTATTATATTTCATAACCATGACTCTTTTATTTAGACATTTTCAAGCAATATGACAAAAACCAAACAAAAACATTTCAAGTCATGATTATAAGAAGTATTCGGCCTTACCCTTCTTATTTTGTTGTGATGGACCACCTCCAATGTTAGCCTTCCATTGGGTTTCCAAGGTTTTAAAAGGCTTAATGGTTGGTTTTTCCGAATGGTACCCTTTTGTTTAAGTTGTTTCTCTACATTCACGGAAATATAAATCACCTCCTCCAATTCCACATAATGATGCAACTCCACAATAAGAGCTATATCATGATTAAAGCCATTTATGAATTTAACCATAGTAACCTCCCTATCCTTCTCAACATTAGCTCGAATCGTAGCAAGTTCCATCTCTTTGAAGTACTCATCAGCACTCTTTGTACCTTGACTTAAACTCTCTAACATTTTGATATAATTCTCTATAATAGTGGCTAGGAACAAATCTCTTCCTCATAAGGGATTTCATCTTATCCCAAGTATCAACTTACCTCTCATAGTTCCTCATGCGGTTTGGCACTAATTGATCCCACCACACAATGGTATAGTTAGTAAAAACAATCACATCAAGTTTGACTTTCTTGGGCTCTAGATAATTGTGACACTTAAAAACCCATTCGACCTTCTTTCCTCATTCTAAATAAACTTCAAAATCATTCTTCCCTTAAAAAGTGTAATTGTACTTAAATCTCTACCTAATTAGCATTATGGTCCCGGTACCTATAATTATCCCTCTGGCCAAAATTATCACCATTTCTTTCTCCAAAAAACTGAAAATTTTGCTGCTGTCCAAAACTTCCCCCCTGTCCCATGGACATATCTTTAAAATCAACATCACTCATATTCATATTATTAGCCACAAACTCATCCATATTAGTGTTAACTCGCATAACAACCCTTATAACATTAAATTCTCCTAGCTTGGGCCTAAGTTTAACCATACCATGATCATTAAAATGTTGCCTCTCCAACCTAGCCAACCTATCTCCAAATTTATTGGTCATTTGATCAATCTGCTTATTTATAATACGTAACTGAGTTACAATTTCATTGTCTTCTCTCTGTGGTGCCATGTAATTATTGCTTGCCTCTGACATCTTTGAATATGAAATTAGTTAGTTGACATGAAATATATATTCCTTACCCGCTCCCTCACGCGTTTACACTCCTTTCTTATTTCACTCAAATATAGGCTTTTCATTCAAATATGCTCACTACGCTTTTTTTCTTCTCGTCTCATCTTTCTTTAACTATTGCAGAACTAAAATCAACCATTAAATATAATAGCCATAATAGTGTATTCAAATATGTATATATGACTCAAGAAGCAATAAAAATATGAAAACAAGTAAAGACGAAACTACGATTGCAATTTCACGAGTAACAAACGAATATGTATGAAAAATAGATGTTTTTGAAGACATGAAATAAAAAAAATATGCAAAGGTTATATAATTTTTAAAAATTACACCTAAATATATAAATTATGATGTTATTATACTGTCATAATTTAAAAATAACAGCAGTAAAACAAACTTGAATTTCTGACGCGAATTAGATTTGTTACTATAAATTCCAATCCTGAATTTAGTTCCTATAGAAAAAAAGCTCCAAATGACCTCAAATTTTATATAGGATGCAATTAAAACCTTAAAACGAAGTATATAAAATTTAAGAATTTTCTGAATTTATTTGATCAGATATTTTCTTCTAATAGAAATTTGATCTCTTACTACAAGTTTTGATTTTGACCTTGGTTACTATAGCAAACAACCTCCAAAATGAGCTCATATTTTACATGAGGTGTGATTTGGACTCCTAGAACTGGTATATAAAATTTGATAATTTTATAAATTGGTTTGGTCCAAATTCTCCCTTATTTGTGTATTGTGGCAAATTTTATAAAAGTAACTTTTGAATATTTTTTTTTTCTGTTTGTTTTTTTAACTCTTTATACCACTAATATATTCTAAGACAACAACAAACCAAAATAAAATCTTTTTTTTTTAAGGAACTCTAAACACAAACTACTAAGCTTTAGATATGAAATAATTGAAAACCGAATCAAAGACAACCAAGCCTAAGGAAACTGAAACTAACAAGAACATAAAGAATATAACCAGATTTTTGGAACCAAGATTTGATATCAATTTATGTGAACGTATTGATCACAAGTTCAATCAATCCCCAATAAAGTAGATAACAACTCGGAAAGCTGAAAATCAGGTTTGATAGAATCTTAATTCAGAGGTAACCCTATACCTAAGAATCAAAGGTATTGAAAAAAGACTTGGACCCAGAGATTACTTTATATTTAAGAACCCTATGTATGTGAATAATGCCACGAAGCCAGTTAATCTATGATATGTCAGTGTATGATCTTTGTCCCTGCAAAAAAAGACTATTTTGCCACAAATAAACAAAAGAAAAACTCATATTTATTCTTCAACTTGCTGCTAAAATTTACAGCTAAAAAAAACATAATATAGTCTCATCTAACTAACCCTAATGAACCCCTTTTGTGTTGCAAGCTAATGAGTCTAAATTAGTAATCAACTAACATAAGTTCAATAATAAAATAAACTCCTAAACAATGTCTAATGGGCCAAAATAAATCCAAATAAAAAATAATTATTCAAAAGTAATTGAATAAATAAAATAGGATAATAAAAACAAAGTCTTTATGCCAAAATTTCTCCATGTAGCCTGAATCTTTAATTTTCGCATATTCTTGACAGATTTTTCAATCTTGAATTTAAACACATTGTTCCCTCTCGTCTGCATGAATTGCTAGGCCTACCATATATGGTTGGAAAGCTTGAGATGTCTAATTTCCAAAAAAGCTTTAATCATAGACAAATTCTATCTGTAGCTCTAGATATATCCCAAACCGTATACAAAAGGGTTAGTTTAACAGATTTGACAAGATTTATCTAATAACTATGACCCTCTAAAATAACATGTTTCTGAACTTCATTTTACTTGAACATTTACCAAACTATAGTTCCATGTATCTAGTATCTCCCAATAAAATTTTAGCTCATTTCGATGTACGGTTTGAGAGATATGTCCGTTCTTGCAAAACTAGTCAGCAAACATTTTAAGACTAAATTTGAACCTGACTTGGTGCGCATCACCAACGAAATATGAATCTTCGATGGAATGACCGATGAACTAAGTTCCTCAAAAAATTCTAAAGAGATGAAAAAAATTTACAAGAATTGCCATTGTTAGATGTAATTCTCCGACGGTTTCATTCCATCTGTAATTTGCATATGATCACCAATGAATTTACAAACGGTTTATTTTATCAGCGATATGTTATAATCATCGATAAATTTATCAGTGAAATTAATACCAATTAATTTTTTTTTGTTTATGCAAGTTATTTTTGTCTGTAAATCCAATAGTGATTATATTACAAACATATTGACCGACAAAATATAAATCACCGAAGATATGTTTTCCGATAAAATTTTTCCAACAAAATTTTACTGTCTATAATTCTGTCAATAAAGTTATTTCTGACTAAATTAGTGTTTAAAAACTATTGAAATATTTGGTCAGTGATATGAAATACTCTTAAGTAGTGGCTCTCTTTCTCATACACCCTCAATTGTGACCTTTTAAACTGTATACATATGAACTACAGAAAATGGGATAATAAATGCATTATGATTAGTAGTTAGCTCTGTATTAAAAGCCATTGTTAAGTTATAACATCTGAAATGCTATGTTTGAAACTCTTCATCTTTAACTACTTGAGAAATTATTCATTATATGTTAAAAGTTAATATATTTCTTTATACACCTTGACTAAAAGTTAATATATCCAGATGCATGCCATGCCAACACTTGAATCCTGACAGTAAATCACAAGCCAAAACAGTCACACTAAGAGCTTCTTAAAAAGGAAAGGGGTGGTTGCGAGTGTGATAAACACACTCGAAGTCTGATAGCAGCAAGTGGCAACATGCTTGCAAATGTACGTTTAGTTGAGCTGCCTGTATAGGTCAATAATTCCGACAGAGAATCTCGTGTGTGAATTTGGATGTTTCCTTTCCTCATTATTAATGATTTTGCTTGAGCTGGAAATCTGGTCACGGGGTGAATGGAGTTAAAACTGCAGGCCAAAACTTAGACCATTCTCTGATGTTTTTTCCAGCGGCTTGCTTTATGCGACTTCAAAAAAATCTGATCCTTTTACCGATTGAGAGAACAGCAGCGCAGTAGGCTTTTTTACACAATGCCTTTGTATAGTTACAAAGGGATTGTGAAACAACGCGTTTGACCTTTAAAAGATGGCACGTGAAATCCAACATTTGATATCGGTCACCAACACTATTAAATGGAAGATTTCATTGCAAGGAATCCATGTTCATCTAATTTAGATCATGGTGACCGTTCGTTTCTGCGGTGATTGGCTATTGTTTTTTTTTTTTTTTTTTACTGACAATTATATGGGGTTTGATTGCAAAATAAACATGTGGTTTGGTTTGTGAGACCCACCAATAAATAAGGATTGACCTTAGTTTTGTATGAAACAACTTTTACATGCTTTATTGAGAATTACTTATCTTGCATTTTTTTTATCATTTTCTTTTTTATTGTTGAACAAACACATGTACCAAAACAACCTTTGAAATTTTCTTTAGTTCAAGAGAAACAACTGAATGAATAAAAGAACTACAAATTGTCTCTAAGAGTTCAGAGAGTCTGTATTTGCATAAATCTACATTGAGTGTGCTTGACACCAGCAAAAAAGAACCAATTTTTTTGGCGAGTTTAAATGAATTTCTTGATGAGATGTAGATCACAAAGCTTAGATTACAATTATGTGAAACCATTTTCTTTTCAGCTTCAAACTCGTTTTTTAGATTAAAAAATTTATGGGTTTTGTTTTTTTTAGCCTAAGGTTCTTAATTCGTGAACAAGAAAGGTATGGATTTCCTCTTTGATAATCATTGTCTTTTAAAAAATTATATCGATCATTTTCATACTAATATTAATTTATTGAATGATAAAGTAGAATAAAATAAATGTATGAATTTAATTGCTCTTGTTTTTGTAGTTAAGTAATAATTAACAAGTACATTATAGTGAAATACATAATCCTTCGTGTATGGCTTATGTTCATGATGAGGCTGCAGTAAGTTTAATGGGACAATAAAACCAACATTGTAATTCACGTGGTTATTTTTACAATGTATTAATAATCAAATGCATATAAATGTAATTGCAAAATAAGAAATTACTATATGTTCTTTTTGGTTATTTTATTATCAACATCAATTTCGACCACAATTTCAACCAAACACATTGGACATGCTTTTGCTAGACAACAATTTCAACCACAATTTTAATCAAACACATATTTTAATCAAACCAATCACAACTAAAAGTGATTTTTCTAAACTTATTTTTTTCAAACTACAACCACAAAAACTACCACAATACCAGACACACTACCTCATTGAAATTGATTTTGTTTTTTTGTTAAAATGCTGTTTGGAAATGTTCTTTAAAGTTATATTTGAGTTTAACAAGTTCTAGGAAAGTGTATGATGTAGGTGAAAATAATTACGATAATAATAAAAAAAAACATAGAAGATTTGGTGGAAGAAAAAAATATGCAAATATGAACCCTGAATTTGCAGTTTTATTCTCTTAAAAGTAAAGCTAATAAGATCTGTCTTCTTAAAGGTTTGCAAGATTTTTAAATAGATCAGAAAACCCTATCTCTACTTGGAAACAAATAACAATCTGAAAACATAAATGAAATAAACACAAAATCCAAAAATAAGTCATAAATCCAGAAAATCCTAGGAAAAATAACAAAATTGGCCCGAAAAATAACTTTTAGGTCTAATTCCTGGAGGTCTGATGGTTTGATAAGCAACGAAGTGGCTTATCATAACTGCATGTAGAATAACCTAAAACAATTTGAGCCTGATTCAACAATTGAATCTCCCATTATCACCGTTTTAAGCTACTAATCTAGTATGGTGCAACTAAACCTTTTCTTTGGCCTAGACTTGTCCTACTAGTACATAAAAATATTTGTTAGGTCATCCATATCGCCTGTCCAGGTCAGACCCCCATATAGTTGTGTCAGATCCTCACCCGAATGTTTAGAACCTTCAATTTCCACAAGCCCAACATTCTCCCCGTGTTGGACAAAACTTATCCTCAAGTTTTGTTCTTACTCTAGATAAGGTGTCAAGTGCTAAACATTAAAGATATTAGAAGTCTTCAAATGGCTAAGAAGGAAAAATTGATAAGTCACATTTATCTTTTACAACACCTCATAATGACCTATCTTTCTTTCCTTCATCTTGTTGTATTCCCCCACTAGAAACTTATCTTGAGTAAGTATTGCCCATACTAGATCACTAACCTTAAACACCACTCTCTTGATATGAGTATCATCAAGGGCATTGTACTTGGCATTGATGTCGTGATTGTCTTCTTGACATGCTTATTAAGACTATATAGGTAATTTTTCATATCTTTAGCTTGGACGCTCAACCATCTAACATGAGGAACATGTGTTAACTCTAACACTCTAGAAAGATTCTACCCATAAATGATATCGAATGGACTCAACTGGGTAGTCCAATTTTAAGACCTATTATTATAAAAAAAAACTTTGGTTATGGCAAGACCATATCCCACTACTTCGATTTGTCCCCCAATAAAGTTTATAGCAAGTTGCTAAGGATATGATTAATCGTCGTAATCAACCCATCTATTTATGGATGATATAAAATACTAAAGTTCAATTGAGTTCCTATATTTCCCTACAAGTTCTTCCAAATTTACTTATAAACGTCACATCTTTATCCGAGGTGATGAACCTAGGAATGCCATGTAAATAAACAACTTTGTTAAAATAAAGGTAAGCTATCCAGGATGCATCCGTGGTCTTCCAACATGCTATGAAATAAGTCATCTTTGAGAAGCTATACACAATAATGAAAATAGAATTCATGACTCATTGGGTATAGGGTAAGTGGGACACAAAAATCCATACTAACTGTAAGCCATAAAGCATCAAGAACTAATATTGGAGTGTAGAACCTAGCATTTGATATGGCTTTCTTAAACCTCTGACAAACAACACATATCCTCATAAAACAAGATACATGACCTAATAATTTAGGCCAATAATAATTTACTGGCATTAGAGTCAATGTCTTATCCTGACTAAAATGTCCCCTATAGTGCAATTTATAGATGATATGTTCCTATAAGAAGCAATATGGGAGACACAACTTCAAAGCACGAAAAAGATAACCATCCATAAATATAAAGTTATCTTGGTTACTAAGATCTATCAACTCAACATAAATATTCATGAATGATTAGTCATTCGAATATAGATCACGGAAAGTATCGAACCCTGTCACTTAGGTATTTATAGTATTGAGTAGAGCAACCCGCCTACTGAGGGCATCTACCACTTTATTTAAGCTGCCTAATCGGTGCCTTTACAAAAATATGATCTCTTACAAAAAAAAAAACCATTTTTGATGCAGACAACTTCACTTATACTACTTATTTATATATTTTAAAGCTACATGATCTATGATTAGGACAAACTCCTTTTATGCGAGGTAATGTCACCAATGCTTGAGACTTTTAAACAATAGCATAACACTCCAAATCATAAATGAAGTAATTTATCTTCGAGTTAAACAACTTCTCATTAAAAAAAGCAATTTATTGCCCATCATAGCTAAGAACTCCCCTAATGCAATTAGGATTTGCACTTCTTAGCTCTAATGACTAATCTCAATATTTTCTTTTTAATCATTTGCTTGATGTTGTGCTAAAAATATTTTATTTAGCTCTTTTTACACTTTATATCTCTATAGCACTATTGAGCACAAATTAGTTAAGTAGGATATTATAAGACATAAAATATACATAAAAGACTTAAGTGTAAGATACTGAAAAGATAGATTGATATGAGTCTATCAAATACTTAAATAATTTCATGTGAAAACTATTTAATAAGAACTATGTTAGTACATATTTTGATTAATTGTCCTAACAAAATATCAAGGAATAATTTATGTGACTATTGATTGGTAGACTCAATAATATTTATAATTTATTAAATCTTTATAATAAAAATTTCCTTTTTTATTAATAATAACACAACTTATTCATTTTCTGTAATGAAAACAACATAACCATAATTCATGAAAATATGACTTATTCAATTTTCTCATAACAATGATGCCCTATTTAATTATTAAAATAGAACTTTATTGACTTTTAAAATTAGGTTTAACTATTTTTTCAAACTTTTTAACAACATTTTCATCATTTTCTATGAATTAAAAAATAATTGAAATGCAAAATGATGAATGAAAAACATATAATAAAGAAGAAAGAAGACGACGACGACGACGAAAACCCTGAAAATATAATCAAGACATAAATATTTGTGCTCAATACTAACTTATGATAGTTCAAGCTCAAGCACCGATGATGATTCAAATTTGGATGAGTTAGCTAACTTGTGTTTAATGACGAGTTTGAAAGATCATATGTCATTGAATGAGGATATTAGTTGCTTGATGGAAACAAAATAAATAAAATTTGAGAGATGCTTGATTAAACACTCGAGAATGACCACAATATTGAGAATCCATCATGATTGTTAATTTAAGAAAGTTGACAAAAATTAGGGTTTTGAAAAACACAATCAACTAAAAATTAAAGGTTTTAAGATTTAGAGTTTTTTATATCTTACGATTTGATAGTGATTAGGAGGTGGAGTTTAAAGAATTATAAGATTAATTATTGATTTTGAAGCAAATATAAGTGGTTGATCAAGAATAAAGAGAAGTGACCAAAGTTTAGGGTTTTTTAATCACTAACAGAGTTCTATTTATAGAGGAGTGTTGAATAGGCTTAAGTAAAATGAGTTTTTAGATTCAAGGAGAAATGTAATTATATTTTCTTTTATGTACTATTTATTAAGTTATTTTATGTATTTTAAAATTATTATTCAATATATTTATTAACCTCCACCATTTATATGCCTCAGATCTCACTATCCATCTTTTGTTAATAATAGATTTGTATGAAGGACCAAACTTGATCAATTAATGAAAATTTAAGATCTATGATACTCGATTTCATAATTGGTTGATAAATTTAATTAAAAAAAATCCAAACTAGATAGACCATGTGCGTTTTCTATCTATTTTTACCTTTTCAACTTTATTCGTTAATTAAGTTCAAGTTTTGTAATAAATGTGATTATGTGTGTGGGTTTAAAAAAGAAGGTAAACTTAATTTTTATTTGCTTTGATGGATTTAAAAATGTTCTACCTTGATGGGATTTAAAGAAAATCCTAGAAAAAACAAGGATTTTTTCAAGGTTGGTAGATGACTAGAAGGTTGGACTATTGTGCTTGGGTAACACAAGCACTTGTAAAACAAATTCCCTGTTGGGCTCAGATGATCATCTTATGTATAAAGAATGAAAACTTAGAAGTTGTGTTATATGTTTTTTGCAGAGAAGATGTAAGAGATGATTAAAGGTTGAAGAAGAGAATGTGAACTCTCAATTTGACCTAGTTACCTTATGGCCTTTTGACATTTTTATACCCATAAGACACAAATTTTATAGAGATAATGTTGGTAGTTAATTGTTGAGTGAAATGGATGACATCATAAAGGCCATCTCCTAGGTATGAACATGATATAACGTCATTTTATAGGCTTTATTATGGTAAAATAACATGTGAGCATTTAATGAATGCTTGTTTTGTCTTTGTTGTTGATAATGAATAGACTAGGCTTAATTAGAGGGTAATGCACTTAGGGTGTTGTAATTAAACTTGGGATTACAAGCCCTATATATAGGAATGCACAGTCAGTTATTTAAGAAAGAGGACAAAATTGGCTCACCAAGGAAAAGGTGTGTGGTTGGTCTGTTAAAGAGATAGAAAGATGAGTCTTCTAAGTAGAGGGATAAAAAATAAGCCCTTTAGAAGGGACTTGGTAAGTTTGTTAAAGAAAGAGATATAAGTTGAGTTTGCTAAGAAGAATAACCTAATATAAGTATGTTAAGAAGAAGAGAGTGAATCTAGGTCCATTAAGAAAAAGGTGAGCATCTAAATCCACCAATGAGGAGGGATGCATGATCGGTCATATTAAGAGAAGATATATGATTGGGAATCCCTTAGCAGTTTCTTCTGTCTTAAAATAAGATTGACTTAGTTTGAGATATAATGATTTTTCTATATATGTGATTTGAGTAAACTAGGGTTTTAGAAATGAAATTCATCCAATTTGAGCTGTTTAGCAATGGAATAACTCCAAACTTCTCTTGTGATAACCTTTTGTCCTAGGTGGTGTGGTGCCCTTATACCTGAGCATAATGTAACCACACATATATGTAAGAGCGATGCCTTTATACCCGAGCAACGTGGCCTCTTGTACCTAATGAAAATTAAGTTTTTATACCTAGGTAAGGTCTATAAAGCAAATGCCTTTATATTTAAGCAAGGTGGTTGATTTAAACAACTTATGAACAATAACTTATTAAGAATAACAAATGGAGAAAAAGTCTTGTATTTAGAGTAAGTATTGTCATAACCTACATGGAGGTGTCTTTATTATTCTTGGTCTAGTTTGCACCTTCGTGATTGTTTTGAAGACCTCACTATATTTTATTTAGGTGTTGTTCTAAGCTTAGAAAGAGAACATCTTGGTTCTCTCGTACCTGAATGGAGATTATGTTGTACCCATGTATATGTTCTCTTTTAGCCAGGTTAGAGAGTCTTATTAGAGAAAATGTCATTTGGCGAGCATTTCATAAATATCACATTGAACCTAAAAAAAAGTGTTCCCTTGTTTAGGCTAGAGATTATATAGAGAAAATACCTCATATGGGATATTTTATGGAGGTCACATTGTACCCCAAGTAAAGGTGTTATTTCACTCGATTATAGAGCTATATGAAATCTACCTGACATATCTATATAGAAATTTAGCATATAAGTTTTTTCATGGAGACCATACTAATTGATTTATCATAGGGATCATCGTATGATGGTAATTTTATAGAGATTGTGTATGCCAATGTGTAATTAGGATTTTCATAGAGATTATCACAAAGATTATTATAGATATTTCTCAAGTATATTATCATAAAGATTTGTCGTAGAATCTATACATGACAATTCATTATAAACATTAGGTTGTACTGGGCATATAATTTTCTTACATAGGAAAAGTTGTTTTTTGTACTTGTGATGGAAAATGTCTCTTGTAACTAGGATGAAGAGTGTATTTGTACCTAAAAAAAGTTGTTCCTTATACCCATAATGGAGAATGTCTTTGTATATTAGGTTGTACCCATAAGGATAAAGGCAATCTTACGGAAAGAATATAATAGCAATCGTACATGGAGAAATTATTTCTTTTATTTATTGAGATTATTATATAGAGATAGTTTCATGAAGAAAGTTTCATCATTTATTCCACTTGAATATGGTTTTTCAAGATTTATTTTACCTTGAGAAAGGTCCTGCCAATAAGGAAAAATGATTATCTTAATAAGGTCATGTCATGGATCCTATTTATTAAGGCCTTAATGATGAATGGTTCAATAAGGACCTCTACCTTTAGTATCTCTTGATTAGATCTATTTAGATATACCTCAGTGCCCACATTCTCCTTTAACTGATGTTGAAAAGTTCGGTGGAGCTTTTCTTAGTTAGAATGCTAGTGTTAAACCAGGTTATAAAATTTGCACATAGATCCTCAGAGTCAAGATATGGCTCAGATCTAAATAGCAATACCATATTTTGGACTAACCTATAAAACATTGCCGAATGAATCTTATACATGATATTTGTGTCCTGCATGATCAATTATATATTGTTATGCATGTTTTACACAAGCTTGTATCTATGAACTCTTCATAGTTGTCTAGGTTAATTTAGAAAGAGATTAAGTCTCTAAAAAAACATGTGCCCAATACATGCTTGGCCAATGAAGAGCCTCTCACCTAATGAGTGTTATATACCTCTACATTTAGAGCTTGTATCACCACGTACTTGATCTCATCATAATAGAAGGATGTGTGAGCATTTAATTCATGTATATTTTATCTTTATAGTTAATAAGGTTTAGCGGTTGGATTTGGGACTATAATCCATGTCCAAGAGGATGCATAGCCAGTCTCTTAAGAAGGGGAGCCACAAATTCAGTTCGCCAAGGAAAATGAGCATTGTTATTTCGTTAAAGAAGGGGAAAAGAAGTTTTGCTAAGGAAAGGGACCTATTATGACTCCATCAAGAAGGAGGATCCAAGGGGATTCCATTAAGGCTAATGAAACATGCATTTAAGACTTCCAAGGAGAAGGGCGCATGCATCCGACTTCGCCAAGATGTACAATACATATTGAGTTTACTAAAAAGGGTAGATCCAAGTATGTTATTTTTTTAGAGTGGACGTACTACTTGGCATCCTTCATCACATCTATGCCTTTATAGTTTAATAGTAGATAGGGACCCATACTATGCTGAGAGCCCACCCAAATCTTTTCCAACATGAAAAAAAAGATGTTAAGATGACACAAGCATGAATAAAGAAGCTAGAAAAACTAGATACTCTGGTCAATAATTTGACTGGGTTTAATAAGCTCGGCTATTTTAAATAATATGAATAAAAAATAAAACAACAATAAATAAACTAACAAAAAAATTGATGATGTAGAAAAAGACCCAGTCCATCCAAGTTAGCATGCCAAATATGGGACCTGGTCGTGATATCAAGTTAACCCTGTCGAAAGCATTCTTAATAAAATTATGAAACTCAATTATCAAACAATTCAATGTTGAAGGGCAAAACAAAAAAAATAATTATAAATAAGCAACGAAAAAAAGACCTTGATCAACTTGGGTTAACCCTCTAACCATGCGATCATTGGCACAAGATTGAGATAAGCCAATTGAAAAGAAATTGAAAAAAAAAACATGAAGACTATTTTTTAATAAATCAAAAGTTGAAGAATCCCTTTTTTCTGTAAGGTTGATCTGGGCTCATTAAAAAAAAAGACCTAAAAAATGTCAAAGTTAACTTGTGTTAACTTTCGAAACTCGTGACCCTCATTATGAGCCCATATCAATCTTACAGAAGGCAAACTTTAAAAAATAATAAAGCAAAATCCTAAATGAATAAAATAATAAGGGATGCAATTGAAAAAAAAATATATAATAAAAAAGATCCAAAACAAAAACAAATAACAATTAAAATAATGAAAACTAAATTTGATATAAAAATAAATTTAAATGTTGAGGGATGAGATTAAAAAAAGAAATTCAATTAGGAAAAAGATTAAAAAAAATATCAATTAAAATAATAAGGATCAAATTTGATATAAAAATTAAATAAAATCAAATGATGAAAGATGAAATTGAAGAAGAAAATCAATCCAAAAAAAATTTAAGAAATAAAACAAATAGCAATCCAAAAAATAATGACCAAATTGAATACAAAAAAACTAAAATGATACATTTATATTTTAGCAAGGAGAATAGAGAAAAGATGGAGAAGGAAAAGAAAAAAATCCACTGGAGCTCAATCTTTGTACCATTGTGTGTGCTCGACAAAACATCAAAAAAATAATGATGAGACCTCCAAATCGCCTCTAAGTCAACTGATGCAACCATATTATTTAATAGTTTCACCCACATTTAACTAGTGTTTTGCCTATGTTTTATATATAAAATGCCTTGATATTCTTTGTTTTATGTTTTGAAGGCACTTTTGGATGAAAGATGCAAAAAGGAGTAAATTGAAGATAATTAGCAGATTTGACCTTCAGTCGATGTTTTGTGCAGAGCGTGAGCTCTGGAGGTTGAAATGAAGTGATTCCAGTGGCATTAAAAAGCTAACATCCATACCTTTCTGGACATCTAAGGCAAGAAAATAAAATAAGGAAGAGCATGGAAATCGCAGCCTTCAAAGTCAAATCTCGTAATCTACCAGTGTTGACCTTTGATTATTCCAACTTGAATATCTGGAGCTAAAGAAGTCCAATTGATGCAAAATTAATGTTTTTGGATTCATGACTCAAATTTCTATAAACGCTCCAAATTTCAGCCAAAACCGATGTCATATGAGGGAGATATGATTTTTCAAAGATGACATCTGAATTCTGTCAGCAAACAGGTTTAGTGAAGAAACGAGTCCAAATTACGTTCCGAAGCATCTAAACCGATATCCATGTTTTTATTTCAGCAATTTAGCTCCTCTAAGTCAAATCTTGAAGATTTCATGCAAGACTATTTCTTCTTTTTTAGGAAAATAGTTATTGAATTACTTAAATGTAAACAGTCTACTTAATGGAGAACTATTTTGTAAAATAGAGACTTAGGGTTTCCTAAGATATAAAAAGAATGAGAGAAGAGAAGGGGGGCAGCCAGCCAAGAAGAGAAAAACGCCCCCTTCCTCTAAGAAACCCTAAATTATGCATTCTTCCTTCTTTTTGATTAGTTGTT
>Ga0325402_1000287_pt1 | contig 32119 bp, 10 predicted proteins | sample PopdelMetagenome_22_FD_207212 | JGI IMG/M metagenome (GOLD analysis project Ga0325402, IMG submission 207212) | Populus deltoides microbial communities from Bellville, Georgia, United States - Xylem-PdKOR-R3 | ecosystem: Host-associated > Plants > Phyllosphere > Stem > Wood/Secondary xylem... | reverse complement strand
AACCCCGCATGCAGCCATGGGAAATATTTATGCAAAAAACTCAACTTTAAAATCTAGGTTTTCTTGTTTTAGTTTTCTTGGTAACTTCTATGCACAAAACTCAAGCCCAATTATAAAAATAAACGTGCATTTAGGTTATATTTGTAACACAGTTTCAAAATGGTGTTTAAGTAAAATTTAAATTTTTTATTAGAAATTAATATTTTTAATATTTTATATCAGTTTAATGTACGGATATTAAAAATAATTTTAAAAAATAATATACTTTAAAAAATACACCTTAGGAAAAAACTGTATAAAACTTTTGACAATACGAATAAAATGTGTTTCGGATTGTGGTAGCAGTGGTTATTCAAATACTTTTTGCTTAGTAATGCATCAAAATAATTTTTTTAAAAAAATTATTTTTCATATCAGCACATCAAAACAATATAAAAAAATAAAATAAAAATTTATTTTAAACAAAAATTAATTTAAAATTTTAAATAACATCATTTATACCCTTTTTTTAAACAAACCTTGTATCTCGCAAAATATCGTGAGGGTTCATGAACTCTCGAGGAATCCAGGGCGGGCACTTGCGTGTAAACATGGCGTCCTTACATTTGTTTTTAATGGATACTTTAAACCCGTGATCGAGGTCGATATAAATCACAATTATTGGCATTTAATACTACACAGGAAGGACCTCATGCAGTGGGCACAAGCCTAGCTAGCCCTAGATCCACTGGGCAGCCTGATTATCTTGTGACTAGGTAAAAGGAAGGACAGAAGGGTAATTTACGGCTCAGCCTCCCCCAGTTGAACCATCGGTACAAAAGGTTAATGTAGACTTTTTTTGTTAAACTAGAGCTGCTTTTTGACCAAAAAAAAAGGAAACAGAAAGAGAAGGAAAAGGCCATAATCAACCCATGCTTTTCCTTTGATGTAAAATCAAGCCATTCATCTATCAATAATAATAATACTTGATGTTGGTTCGAGCGATTTGTTACTTGTTTTTTTAAATAAAATTTTAAATTTAAGTTTTATGAATAAAATATATTATTATTAAAAAAAAATTATATCTTATTGGACCCACTTGACTGGATTGAATTAATTGGAATTCAATAAACTTTTACATACCAGAGTTTAAACAAAAAAATAAAAAATTTATAAACAATAGCTTTAGAAGCAAATATTGTTTGATTAATACCTACAAAATACATCACCACATTTAGTCCTATAATCACCTTCAAGGTTAGTTTATTTAGCTAGGAGGAGCATTAACCTTAGGGAATTAAGTACATTATTATTATTATTATTATTATTATTATTATTATTATTTGGTTGTATGAGGAGGATCTGCTTACATACTTGTTAAAATGTATAAAAGGTGATGCTTTCGGCACACTATCAATTAGTAGCCACACACTGAATTTTCATAAATACCTAAATTACACTTGTCTAGGTTTATTTGACCTCTCGGCCACCATCCCATCTCAAAAAACTAGAAAACAAAACTCCCACCATCCCATCTATGTTAAACTTGGTGTTGGAATAAATGAAAGTTTTTATTTTTTTTCCCAATCAAATTCTTTAGTCAGTTTAAGTTAATAGTAAGACTCTATGATTTATCTTTCCTATATAAAATCATCAAATTCCATGAGATCCCTCTTTTGCATCACATAAAACTCAATTGATAGAATATATTATGTGAAGAAACAAACATTTACTAGCATATTATGTCACACGATGAGGTGAATTCTAATAAATTCATTTGTTTTATAAGAAAAGGGAATTGATGAGAGTTTTAATTGAAAATGTAACAATGTAACAATTTAATAAATGTTTCAAATAACTCATGATTGATATGGATAACAATCTCTTCAGGCCACAAGTATTATAACAAAGTCTTCAAAGTTCTTACCATAGCGTAAAGCTTTTTTATTTTTTTAATCATAAATAGGATAATTAAGATATTTTAATGACTCATGATTAGTGTGTATTATGAATTTTTTAGGTCACAAGTAATGTTGTCAAGTGTTCAAAGTTCTCATCAAAATATAAAGCTCAATATCATAGGTAGAATGATTTAATGTTTCACCATTAAGCTTTTTGCTAAAATTAGTTTTTAATCTTTTTTCTGCATTAAAACAGTTCTAATATCCCTAAAATATCACGTTCAATCTTAAAAGCTTTGGTAAAATCAGGTAATGATAAGACCCAAAATTAATATTTCCTTTAATAAATTAAAAGCATGCTCTTATTCTTTGGTCCATTTAAAACCTAGAGATTCCAACCATCCCAGTTAAAGGTGCGTCTAGAGTACTAACATCCTTAACAAATCTCCTATAAAAACTAGCCAAATTGCAAAAGTTTTTTATCTCAGTAATTGACTTAGGTGTATGCTATTCGTGGATAGTCCTAACATTTTCCTCATCCATCTCAATACTTTTTTGCACTAACAACATATCCAAAAAATACAATATTTTTCTATGCAAAAATCACACCTTTTCAGATTAACATATAAACATTTTTTTTTGCGAAACAACCAATACATTCCTTGAATGTTCAACATGTTCCTCTAAATTCTTTTTATAAATCAAAATAAACCACAACAAATTTACGTATAAAATTACACAAAACATGGTCTATTAATCTCATGAAAGTACTAGGTGCATTAATAAGTCCAAAAAGTATAACTAACCACTCATACAAACCATATTTGGTTTTAAAGATAGTTTTCCATTCATCTCTTTCTTCCATTTTTATTTGATGATATCCGCTTTTCAAAATAATATTAAAAAATATATAAGATCCATGCAATTCATTTAACATATCATCAATTATAGGAATTGAGTATTTATACTTTACCTTAATATTATTGATAGCACGCTAATCAATACAAGTCCTCCAAGTCTTATTCTTTTTTGGTACTAATAATATTGGAATTGCACATGGATTCATGCTTTCTTTTATGTACCCTTTCATCATTAGTTTCTCCACTAGCCTTCGGAGTTTCTTTATCCTATCAGGATCACTTCTATAGGCTGACCGATTAAGTATAAATGCTTTAGGTACAAGGTTAATATTGTGCTTAATTCCCCAAATAGGTGGCAATCTATCAGGATTCTCATTAGAAAAGATGTCCTTAAAATCCTATAATAAAAAAACACAAACACTAGGAAAACAATGAGCAAGGTTATTAGTGTTAAAAATATACCCTCTTATACATCAATAAAATCGTATTCATGTCAGAAAAATAAGCATTATTAATCTCACTTCCTTTTGCATAAGTTAGAGTAGTTTAATGAAAAAAACAAAAAATATGAGCAAAACCTCACACGCATAATAATAATTTTTTAAATCAAAGTGTACCCCCCCCAAAAAACTTAAATATCACTATTTATAATAGGTAAAAATTCCTAAAAAAGACTGAAAAAAATAATAAAAGAGTTCCAAATAAAATAAAAAAAGAATCCCAAATTAATTAGAAAACTAATATGATTCCCTCATTGTAGCTTCTAACCTTATCAGAAAGTACTTTCAAAGTCCGATTATCCTAAAATTTTAAACCAGTATAGAAGAAGACCTCTAGAAACGTTTGATAAAATTTTAACTCGATCCAATGGTTAAAGAACAAATTATGTTTGTTAGAGTAAACCGTGTGTTAGGAAAAATAAGCCCAAAATTATCTCCAATTCTTAAATTAATTACCTCACCATCGAAAAATAATTAGGTCCATGTTGTTAATAGATTATCCTCCTCTTGCACATAGATTAAATTGATTAGGATGTAATAATCACTTGTTGAAAATAAAGCCTCTTTAAAATTCTATGCATTCATTTTTCACATATCTAGCTATCATATTTTTTTTCTTTTTAAAAAATCATACAATATCTAGATTAAAGCTAACTAAGCATAAAACACCATTTTAAACTTGTGTTCATAAATTTTAAAATAAAAAAGCACTATTTTACACTATTTTTGACATAAACCTCAAATAAAGAAAAAAAAAAGGAAAAGGATAATGACTTACCTTAAGAATGGTTTGAGGTGTTGTGGAGGCTTCCGGTGGTTCCTATGGCGAATGGCTAGTACATAAAAGGATTATGGTGGTTTTTTCTCTCTAGAATAAGGTTACTTCTTTCTCCTTGGTTAGTGTCTTTTTTTCTATGCTTTCTTCTCCATTTTCTTCTTCTTTTGCTCATTTATACCCTCTGGAATTCTTTGGTCGAATGAACTAGTTTGGTGACCTAAAAAACAAATCTTTCCCTTTTCCTCACAATTCAGACTTTTGATGTTTTGGTGTGATTTTCGTCATTTTTTTCTTTCAATTACTCTTCCACATAAGGGAAAAAGACAACCCTAAAGGTTTCTCTAAATGAGCATCATTTTGGCGCTTTTTGCTAATTGTTTTTCACTTTTTTTAGGTTAAAAGTTTTCTAGTTATGGGGAAACCTCTCAAAGTAAAATGAGAGAGGGACATGGTGAAAAGGGAAAAGGTTAAAATTTGATGGTAAGGGATGATTAGATTTGGGAAAGAGGGTTGGAGTAAGAAGGGGAAGAGGTTGGAGGAAGGGGAAGATGGACCGTCATAGGAAATAAAAGGTTTTGTATTATTTTGCAGCTTATTTGTGTCTTGTTATCAAATGTCTAAATTGGTTTTCCAAGTGGTTTCATCTCATAGGATTGTTATTGCCATAAAAGATGGCTTCTTAAGCAAAGAATGGATATCAAATTATGGACAAGCAGTCGATTGATGTTTAGCTAAGATAGAAATGAGTTGGTCATTTAAGGCTCGAAAAACTTAGAAAATAAAATTTTATCATTATGCCTTATGAGGAGACTTTAGATTAAAAGATATTTTAATTGTAAGGATTTCATATGGACCATAATCATGAATTAGAATCCCACAAATAAGTGCAAAGTTTCTATAATTGGCAATAATCTTTTTCTTTTTTTCCAATTCTCCAATGAGAAATATCTAAAGATAATCTCATTTCCATTAAAACCCTAATTAGTGAGATTTACAACAATTCTCTACGAGAATGATTGTATAATCTTCCTAACCAAACTCTTCTTAAAGTGAAACAAGTAATGAAAAGTTACATTCGAGTAAAAAAATAAGCATGACTAGACAATGACACTCACGGTTCAAATAATAGAGAGAAAAATCTTTTTAGTGTCATCAGTCTCTTACAACCATAAAGCATAAAGGAACCTAAAAGGATCCATTTATAATTAACTAATATTTTTGGAGCTCATAACCACCACTCATAATGAAGTGTTGACTTTTATCAAGGAAAAAGAATTTGTGCAATATATTTTCTTATGAAAACCAATGCGAACACATGAAATCTTAATGAATTTTGTCTCATTCATCACAATAACAAGCATGATACTGAGAATTGTTATGTCTTAAAAAATAAAATAGAAAGATTAATCACCAGGGATTAACTTTAATAGTTTACAAGGAAGTAAACATAACTTGAGTAAAAAAGAAAAGAGGTCATTACACCCCACGGTGTGTTGCCCAAGATCATATAATTTTTAGGAATTGTAACTCCATTTACATAAGAAAATCTTTTGAATACTTTTCAATGAAAAAAACAACATTATCTCTCTAATTGTCCATATGATCTTCACCATGGTAATACTTATCTACATACCTTCAAACAAAATCTAGAAATTCTCAATACAAAATCTACATATCTTCATTTAATAAGCTCCTCGAAACTATATTAATCATAGGATTTTGTCCTTAAAATTCTTCATAAAAATGACCTCCATAAAAAATCTCCATAAGTCTCTATTAAAAATATTCTTCATATCTACATTCTTAATTTGAACATAAAAAGAGTCTTTGAAATGCAAACATTTTCAAATATTGATGGTTCAACTAATGATGGAAGCCTAAATGGGCCCAAAATAAAGAAGGAGAATGAGAGGAAGAGAAGGGGAAAACAAAAAAAAATAACCTAAGCAAATCTAAAAAAGCCTAACCGAGCCTGTATAAAAGCCCAACCAAGCCTATTTCTTGACCCAACTGAACCCAAAAAAAAGAAAAGAGAGGCAAAGAGAAGCTTGGTGCACTCAAGAAATAAGGGTGAAAGAAATTTAGATGCGGGAATCGAGGAGATGAGGAAGAAAAGAAAAGGAAAGGAAAGAAAAAAAGAAGAACGAGCCACTGAAGTGCCACCGTGATTCCACCGTATGTACACGTTCCATATTATCATAAAAAGCTCATTGAGATAATTACAACAACATCAAGGAATGACACCAATAGAGCTCGTTGGCATTCATGTTTAGATCTTTTTTCCCTCCATTTCCATTCTAGTTCCTAATTCTTCACAACTCTAAAATTATATGCCTATTTAAGCCTGCCTAACCCAATAAGGGGGAGTATAAAATAAGAAAAGGAAAGAAATATGAAAATGGCCCAACCAGACCCGGAATATAACCTAACCAAACCCGGCAAGGGAGAGAAGAAGAAAAGGAGGAAAAATATTTCCATGCCCATACCAAAAATTCCTTGTATCCAAGGAAGGATGATGCTAAGGTAGTGAAGCGTCAGAATAAGTAACTAGGTCTTCCTGCTATTATTGGCTAGTTAAAAAAGCTTGTGTTCTCCTTCAATTCGGGATAAAGTTTGCAAGAAGTTAAAAGGACGGAAAGAGAAGACACGATCGATGGAAATGAGATTTTGATCAAGGAGATGGCTCAATCCATTTAGACATGCATAATGAGTTGTTTTCAGTTTGAAAACCTCTATTCCATGAAATTGGAAGCTGTCATTGCTAGCTTTTTGCTGGGAACAAAAAGGAATGAACGGAAGTTGCTTTGGATGAACTGGTTTAGATTATGTCAAGCATAGCGGACTGGAGTATGGAGTTTAGAGACTTCCATTGTTTTTATCTTGTAATGCTGGCAAAACAAGGTTAGCTGGTCATTCTAAATAAATCTTCCTAAATATAAATGTATAAAAAAACATACTATTCCATACTATATATATATATATATATATATATATATATATATATATATATATATAGAGAGAGAGAGAGAGAGAGAGAGAGAGAGAGAGAGAGAGAGAGAGAGAGAGAGAGAGAGTGTTTCTTAGTGCTACTTTTGACGTTAAAATACAAGAAGTATTTCACCTTTGGTAATTAAAAAAAATCCAAATGATTTAAAATACAAAGTTGACTAATAAGCTTGCTATGCAAATCCATCCGTCATAAAATAAGATAATGGGAAGAAATTACTAACGGTGGCAAAGGGCGTTAAATAAAGCAGGCTCACGGAGGAGGAATGCGCAACATGTCGTAATAATTTCTTAAACCAGGAAAACAGAAAGATCTCTCTCTCTCTTCTTCTTTCTTTCTTTCTCTCACGAGTGCAGCATCGTAGCAGCAAAGAATGGACACTCTGCTGCGTAACAGAGGTGTCTTCAGGGTTTCAGTATGTGGGCAAGAGGAGTTAGAGCAGCTGTCAAGAGACGGTAGCCATTACAGTCTCTCGACAGGGATTTTGCCTTCACTCGGTGCAAGGAGTAACCGAAGAGTTAAGCTCAATAGGTTCATTATATCGCCTTATGACCGTCGTTACAGGTGATCATGTCTCCTGAAATCTTGTTTTCTTTCTTGGTCCCAAGACTTTGATTGGTTTTTTTCTTCTTCCTTCTTGTTAGCCATGTATATATACTTCAATGATGTTTGGTTGGTTTTTACTCCAACTTGCTAGTTTATTTGTTTTTATACAAGGAGATGTGGAAAACAACGCCGTTGATTGGTCTGGTAACATTTTGTGAATGGCTACTGCTGCTAGGGAGGAGTGGTTTAATTAAAGTTTCTTTTGCTTTTGTTTGTCACTCTTTTTTATAATGATTTCTTCCCCGCTTCCTCCCAGGCCTCTTGGGACTTTTCTTGCCTTCTTTTTTTTTTTGTTTCGCTTTCTTACTCCTACTTTTTTCTGTAAATTAATTTTCTTTTCATGTATGTTGTTGTTTTACCAATTACCACAACTTCTTGTTTAGAATCTCGAGTCCAGGCTTTTGGGCCTGTTTCTTGCATAGGTTCCAGGCGGCCAAGTATCCTCCTTGCCCTTGGTTCTCTATGGAAACAGAAGATCACCCTTCCATTTTAGCCGTTGATTTTGTGATAATGGTGATCTGGGTTTGGAATTGTATTCCAAAAGTGGCAGATCCTATTAAATAGCATTAGATTAGAATTCTTCTGTTGAATTGTCAGACTAAATTAAAGGTGTTCTGGCCTTGAAAATCTTAGTGTTTGACTTGTATAGTGAACAGCATTCGCAACCACCTTTTGCTTTACCCAATTTTCAAGTTCTTTGAATTCTTTTACATTTTCATGTCTGGAAATGGAAGGAGGATTTTGAAAGCTAATTTAAATGCATTCACCATTGTTAGAGGAAAATCAGAAACTTCTTATCATTTTAAATGTATTCAGCTCTACAGACAGTCAACAATTTGCTGCCAGGTTTTGGTTTGTTACTTGACCTTTTAGTTTGTTTAAAATCTCTTGATATTGAGGCGGATTTGCCATGTGATCGTGCAAAATGGCGCAAATGGATCCATATAGCTCACCCCAACTAGTTTGGGGATGAGGCTTGGTTGTTGTTGTTGTTGATGTATGGGGTAGTAGTATATATGTTGAGAAAGCATTACAAACAGCAGAAAGAAAAAAAAGAAAACAACTCATTTGATTGCTAAACAATCAGCCTAAGCTTTAAAATGGTTGATCTTGCAGAACTTGGGAGACATTTCTCGTTCTTCTGGTCATCTATACAGCTTGGGTATCACCTTTCGAATTTGGCTTTCTTAAACAACCACAGAGCCCACTCTCCATCTGTGATAACGTTGTCAATGGATTCTTTGCCGTGGATATTGTTCTAACCTTCTTTGTGGCTTACCTTGACAAAGTCACCTACCTACTCAATGATGATCACAAGAAGATTGCTTGGAAGTATGCATCTTCTTGGTTGGCTTTGGATATCATATCCACAATCCCAACGGAACTAGCACGGAAGATCTCCCCCAAACCATTACAGTCCTATGGCTTCTTCAACATGCTTCGCCTTTGGCGTCTCCGAAGAGTTAGTGCCCTATTTTCTAGGTAAATAGTTTTTCCTCAGCTAATTAGCCTTCTAAATAAAAAAAGGAAAAAAAATCATATTTTTTGCTCGATATTTTTATTTAGCTCCTCTATGAAACGTCCGGTTTGTTTTGATGACTCCCTTAAATGTTTCTTTCAATAGATTGGAGAAAGATAGGAACTATAACTATTTTGGGGTTCGATGTGCTAAACTTTTATGTGTAAGTGTTCCAAGATAAGATTAAGATTGATATGAATGAAAATGTATTCTTTCTAGAAAATGCTATGATTTATCAGGATTTCTATTCTCCCTGTAGGTCACTCTTTTTGCAGTACACTCTGCTGGATGCTTCTATTATCTTATTGCTGCACGCTATCATGATCCACATAACACCTGGATTGGAGCAGCCCTAGGAGACAATTTCCTAGAGCAGGGAATATGGAGAAGATACGTGACTTCCATTTACTGGTCTATCACTACTCTAACAACTGTGGGCTATGGTGATTTGCATCCTGTGAACACAAGGGAGATGATATTTGACATCTTCTACATGCTCTTCAACCTTGGATTGACAGCATATTTGATTGGAAACATGACGAACTTGGTTGTGCATGGGACTAGTCGAACTAGAAGATTTGTGAGTAATTATTACTTGTTGATTTAGTTCAATAGTGTAATGGATTTACATATAAAAATTCTGACTTTTTATTATTTATAATCACGACCGACCTTGTAAATTCAAACTCCCAGAGAGATACCGTACAATCTGCTTCAAGTTTTGCTCAGAGGAACAAGCTGCCTCCTCGCCTACAAGATCAGATGCTTGCACATTTGTGCTTGAAGTTCAAGACAGATTCAGAGGGACTGCAGCAGCAAGAGACTCTTGATTTCCTTCCAAAAGCCATTCGGTCAAGCATTTCATATTATCTATTCTACTCTCTTGTGGAAAAGGTCTACTTGTTTCAGGGGGTTTCAAATGACTTGCTTTTCCAGTTGGTAAGCCACTAAAGCATCCATAACCTCTTACTCTTGATTGTTTCTCCATTTGCTTTCTTTTCTTCTTTATCTGTATATTTATGTAGGATTTTTGTTTCTATCATTGAATTTTAAAGGTCTCTGAGATGGAAGCAGAGTATTTTCCTCCCAATGAAGACGTGATCTTGCAGAATGAAGCACCAACAGACTTTTATATACTTGTTACTGGTGCTGTGGTAAAAATCAACTCTTTTGCTTGGACTGGATTGTTCCATATTTTATGTTTGTGATTGTGGAGTTAAAAAGAGGCTCAGTCTGTTGATTTTATCAGCATATTTACCGAATAGCATTTTCATGCAGTCAAATTTGCTACATATGATTCAATAATTCAGTTAATTTTTATTGCAGGAAGTACTTGCTATGAAAACTGAAGGGGAACAGGCAAGTTTTATCCCTGAAACACACATAGAATGACGCGTAACTTAAAACGAAATGCTCATGACAAGAATTTTCTAGGTATACAATTAAATGATTGCTGAAATTATGCTGGATGGATTCAGGTTGTTGGTGGGGCAAAGACCGGTGATATTTGCGGTGAAATTGGAGTACTTTGTTACAGGCCACAGCTCTTCACAGTGCGAACCAAGAGATTGAGCCAACTACTACGAATGAACCGTACTTCATTCTTGAATATTGTTCAGGCAAATGTTGGAGACGGGACCATAATCATGAATAATCTCCTTCAGGTCCGCGTAAACTCATTTAACTTGCTGATAGTTTGTACATCTGCACAACATAGATCTATCTTCTTACACATGGAGCTCTCCGTAGCATTAATTTGTATTAGCATCAGAAACTTTCCCTGAATTATAAATTTTAAAATTTTATCATAATTGCAACACAGGATTTCAAGAAAATCAAAATCTTTTCCAGATGTTGAATATAAAATCTGTAATAATATTTTACATCAAGCATAATTAGGTTGCTCTCTATTCTTTGTGGTGCAGTATTTGAAAGAACAGAAGGACCCAGTTATGGAGGGAGTATTTCTGGAAACAACCACCATGCTAGCTCATGGTAGAATGGAACTACCTCTCAGTCTGTGCATGGCAGCCCTAAGGGGAGATGATTTGTTGTTGCATCAGTTGTTGAAACGGGGACTGGATCCAAACGAAGCAGACCACAATGGGAGGTCAGCACTGGTATGTAAAGTTTAACTATGCTTCTCTCTACAACACAAATGATGCTATTCCTTCTAATCTATGTACATTAGCATATAGCAGCGTCCAAAGGAAGTGAAAACTGTGTGCTACTTCTACTGGATTATGGAGTAGATCCTAACTGCCGAGGTATCTTCTATTCTATTGCCATAACCATCATGATTGGAGAAATTTTAGTTGGAGTCATTTGCCATACCATTAAACTCGTAAACTATTTTTATTGATCTATAACTGCAAACATTGAAGTTATATCCTCTGTAGTTTATGACACCATGCCTGTTTATAGTTGTTTAGTTAATTTGCAACTATACATGTAGACGCATAGTCACATGCACACGGCACATGCCCAACAAGTTATATATGAGGTTGAAATTGATGATATAGTAGGTTTCGGTTATAAATGGAGGCATGCTTGCCAGTCGCCTGTCACGACTGTTTATAAATCATTTTTAGCTCAAAGCCCGAATTTGGCTAGTTGACGTCTCATTCTCCTTTAGTTTAAATTAATAATGCAAAAACCTGACGGCCTGCTAGTTGTGGATAAATATATTGAAGGTTAACAAGTCAATTATCCAGACTTGTTCATTCTTCTTTCAAGGGGGAAAAAAAGATATAAATTAGTGGTGCATGTATACTTGTCGACTTCTCTTATTATATTGTTCAAATTAAATTCTTGCAAAATGAGGTCACCTCGTTTGACATGGATCGACGACTACCATGTAATTAAGACACAACTGGGCAATTTTCTAAGCGTGGCCTCTTTAGTCAACTGTCGTTGGAGTTGTTCAGTTGATGTCAGAAGCTTGCCTTTTGAATGTGGCGAATAATTTGCTTAATACTTTGACATAACTCCTAAAACATTATCTTTCTGACAAGGATCTTCTCATCAGAGCATTAAACGATCGACAAATAAAGAAGTTTATATTAGGGTATCTGTTATTACATAATTTGAATTCCTCATTAAACGTTAATCACTCTGAAAGATTTGTGATCGAAGAGTGATTGATTCAAATAATTTCAAGTGATGTAATTATTTGGAGGTGCATGCAGACTCAGAAGGAAATGTACCATTGTGGGAGGCAATGCTGGGAGGTCATGAATCACTGACCAAACTTCTGATAGAAAATGGTGCCAGCATACATCATGGAGAAGTGGGCCATTTTGCTTGCACTGCTGCAGAGCTAAACAACTTGAACTTGCTCGAGGAAATTGTTCAATATGGAGGAGATGTGACAATTCCCAGGGACAATGGGACCACAGCACTACACGTAGCAGTTAGTGAAGACAATACCGAATTAGTCAGATTCCTCTTGGATCAAGGTGCTGATATTGACAAACCAGATGGCCATGGTTGGACTCCAAGGAATCTAGCTGACCAACAAGGGCACGAAGAAATAAAATTGATTTTCCAAACTCGTAAAGAGGCCAAAAAGCAAACCTTGGTTGCCATTCCTGAGAAGCAGGCACATGGAACTCGATTCCTTGAGAGATTTACAAGTGAGCCAGCAATTCGGCCAGTGTCCCAAGAAGGTTCATTCCCAGCTACAGATGGATCATTGAGCCAAACCCGTCCGAGGCGAAGAATTAATAATTTTCACAACTCCCTCTTTGGGACGATGTCAGCTGCCCACAAGGGGGAGAAGGACTTGCTGTCCCAAAACAATCATAATAATCATGGAACTAGTCATGCTAGAGTGACAATTAGTTGCCCCGAAAAGGGGGAAGTTGCAGGAAAGCTTGTCCTACTTCCAAATAGCTATCGGGCATTGCTTGAGATGGGTTCTAAGAAATTTAGGATCTCACCTGCCAAAGTAATGAGGAAGGATAGGGTTGAGATTGATGCCATTGAGTTGATTAGAGACGGTGATCATCTTATGTTTGTCGCTGATGGAAGGCAACAGACTAGCAACTAATGTAAACTTTTGCACCGACAGGTGTCTTCTCCACGTGTTTTTTTTTTCCTGGAAATTTTAGCAGCACCCCATGCAGTTGCAGTGGATCCAAAGATGGATCTTGTTCTTGACTGAAAACTAAGCATGAGAAATGATAGAAAACAAAAGATAGTTAGTTGCGTTGTCAAAAGCCGAATCAAAGGCTGTGTCTATGTACAAGGTACGTGCATCAGTACCTTCATTGACTTTGTTTCAACTGGATGTTTCGGAGAATCGAGGGTGCTTTAAATTTCTTGTCTTTTTTTAATACACTGCATAGCAAAATTTATCCTATCATTTCAAGATCCATGTCATTATTATTCATATTTTGTTACAAATATATTTACATTTTCTGTAAAATCATTGCGAATAGTTTCAGATTATATTGTAATTGTAAGTTTTCAGATAATCATGAAACTTCAAACAACATGCGGTAATTTAAATTGATATGTTATGTTGTAATAGATTGCACTCTTCAACATCAATCATTTTATTGTAAGAGGAAGATTACAGTGATATATCTATCCTACCAAATTTCCATAATTAACACTTTTATATGAGTAATTTCACAAAATAGTTTGTTAAATTTAATTAAATTTTATAATAAAACCACGTTATTTGAACACAATTGAAATAAATGTTCAAGTGAAAAAAATAATAATAATCATTCACCACAAAATAAAGGGAAAAGAGTTAAAATCAATCATGTATTAAAAAAATCAACTAAGCTAAAGAAGTAGGTGACCAAAAATTACAATCATCCAAAACAAATGATTTGGCCGGCTTGTGTTTAACCATAATATAATGATATCATTCAGCCTTGTGATACGATCCAAGTAAGGTCAGATTCAGATTTTGGCATAAAATTTTCTACTGTTCAGTTTTACGCTATTGAACATAACTCTAAATCCAACTTTTGGATCGAGCATAAACTTTACCATAAAATTCCAGAGGTATTAGTATATGTTGGAGTAAATTTTCAGGTGAATCAGAGTTCAGAAATGACTTGCAATATAGGTCAGAACAGGCTGTACAAATTTTATTATTTACTTTTTTTTTACTTGTGGACCTCTTATTTGACAAAAATTCTTTTTCTAAAAGGATGTGGTTTCTTGTTTTGAGAATTTTCTAGTTCCACAATAATGATTTTCAAGGATAGCAATGATTCATTAATGTTCCAGAACTCATATCTTATAAGGATTCCTTATTATCCTAACTACATAAGAAAAAAAGGTCTGGTGATATTTAATGACATATTAGTTATTGTTATTATTTTCTTTCATGTTTGGGCTTAATTAAAACTTTGTTTTAAGCTAGGATTTAAAGCTTGTTTAGATCAGGTTATGGGCTTTTCAATTAAAGGTTTTTGAGTCTGTTTTGTATGCGAGTCAGTTTAGCCCACAAAGATAGGTAGATCCATTAGGGTTAATTTTTCAAGAACTATTTAAACTCATGTAACCAAAATTTCTGCAACCATTGATTAATGAATATTACTTCTGAATTTTTCAGTTTTAACGTGTGAGAGTGATTCTTGCATTCTTCGGTTCTTAAACGAACTGAATCTGACTTATCGAAGATTAACTAACTTCGTGATGACATTCTACTTCATTCCAATAGTGCTGGTGTTTTGGGGCAGGTTTTCATTGTGTCACACTCCTATCAAACCTTTTTCGGCTTTCATGTATCACATCTCAATCTAAATTGTGGATTGCACGACCACGTGATCACAAGGTTCGCATCATATAATATAATCTTGTTTACAGTATGAGTCTTGAATAAAATACCTAATCATAAATTGAAGATTATCCTAGGATTTACTTGTATCAATAAAAATGAATCTAGCTTGTATTATGATTTAATAAACAAATAAACATATCTAGACTGATATCAATATATGTAATATATATGTACAAGATTGGAATTACTCATATAAATAAAATTCACACGGTTTTATATCAACCAATGGCAGACGTGTACCATGATAGGTCTTCATTGTCTAATTCACCACTACTACGCCACAGAACTGCACATGGACACACCCTTGCATTTCCGTGTAGTCACAAACATGGCTGTTGTGCTGTGTATAAATTATAGTCGTAGGAACAGACAGTACTGGTAGCCAATTCAAAATGAGTTCCGTCAACCACGTCAGATTTGCCAATTTCAAAGTTCCGGCCCGCCCAGCAGCTCTGTTCTGCTTGTGTCCCATAATTTGTACTCTTCAACTCTGTCAAAAATCCTTCAGAGTTTAGTCCTGACTGGGGTAAAAATTCTAAAACGTTGGGGTAGTTGTTTCCGGCGAATCCCAACCTGCGATACTAATAAATCTCTTTCTAATTACTTTCCACTCATCGAACGGATAACCATAGGGAATCCAGATCATGCCTGTTCACTGAATTAAGTAAAAACTTCTTCAAGATGACAAACCCCCCACCACAGCCATTTGTTCGAGCACACAGAACCCACATATACAAAACTGTCATTTCAGTAAGAAAAGGGGTTTAATCCCTTCAGGAATCCATGCATATTTATATAACACAAAGAAAAGAGGAATTCATGTCATTCAATTGTTCGACAAAGGCTGAACAAGCACAAATGTATGTACAAGCATATAATGACGGGTGACCTCCAGTCAGCTTTGCACAACTCTCAGCGTTTGGAGTGAGCTGCAACTATATGCTCTTTCTTAGCTTTGTTCAAGTTTTAGGGAACAAATACATATTATAGGGTAGCTTTTTTATTATTTTTTTCTTTCCAGACACACAATGTAGCTTGTAACTCCTGTTTGATTAGATTCATTCCATATGTTTTATAAATTTCGTCTCCTTGTCATTATAAAAGCTTAACCATTTTCAGACGTTCTTCATGTTCAGAGTCCAATTTTGCTGGAGAATAAGAGCCATGTAGATCCTCCACTATGTACTCCTACAAAATTTTAGAGCAGTTGAAGAAGACAGTTAAGCCCTTTTAAGATCTTACCACACTTGATTCTGACAACCAATTCAGGCAGGAATGAAGCAGAAGCAAACAGCAAGGATTCAGAGCTTACCTTTGTAAGCTCCCTCTTAATGAGGATGTGGTAATGCCTCTGCCAAATTTTTTGAATGGCCATTGTGGCAGCAAGGAAGCCATAAGCGATTCCCAGAATGGCAAAGAGGATGACAAAAACCACAACCAGTGCAAAGCATGCCTCCATGGAAGCAGGGAAACAGTCTAGAATTCCCCATCCATAACAGCAGTTCTGGCAGCCAGCCATCCTTGGATCATTACTATTGAGGGAGGAACAATGTAATATGAGGCCAAAAAACCCAAGAAGCACAAAGAAGGCCAGTACTCCTGTTACAATTCATGTACACAAAGCACAGACGAAAATGGTTAGAAGTAGCCAATACCCTGGATATCAATGCAGCAAATGAAACTCAGAGCACTAAACTTAAAAAACCAAAATCAAACTTCAGCAGCAGGAGCAATCAGAATTCTTAACCAAAGAGTATATTTCTACTCATAAAATCTGTCCTCCCAGCAAGCTATGTATATTTCATTGTTATAACCTTGGATATCAAATAAAATATAAATGGTTTAAAATTATGGAAATTGAAAGATGCTGCTTAAATAGCATTTAAATCAATAAATGTCAGCACTGGAGATTCAGATTAAAAATTTGATCCTAGAAATAAGTCAGCAGAATGACACTTCATCCCCTGAAGTAGTTGGAGTTAATTACAAGTTAAATAGCAAAACAAAAGGAAAAAGAAAAAGAAAAAACAGTGAAACCACGAGCATTACCTATGCAATAATAAAATGGTATAGGATGCTTGGACAGTATACGATCCCATCCATCACTAAACGAATTCCTAAAGGTCCCATCTTTGTCCATAAGGTATGCAAAACCACCCATTGCAGCAATGACCTGAAAGAAAGATTTTCTCACATAAAAATCGTACATATAGGTTTCATTTGGTGAATTAGATGATGCAGCATGGTAAATTGAGAAAGGCAGATTTGTAATTTCAAGAAATTTCCTGCAAGGAGGATATTTGCTAGCTATCTAAGAATACAGTGTACCTTTAATTAGAAGATTTAGGTAGTGTTTGCTTTGCCTTGTTTGGTTAAATTGAAAATAATAAAAGGAATGGCCATAAAAAAACTAGGTGAACCAAAGAAGGCCCTTAGTTTCTATAGTGGAGGATTTGGATAACACTTATGTTGATGCTTTCCAGTTTTATAGAGAATTGGAGAATTAGAAAACACACATTTTTAAGAAAACAGTTTTCAATTAGAAAATGCATTTTAAATCACACATTTTTAAGAAAACAGTTTTCAATTAGAAAATGCATTTTCTTCTTTCCTAGAAAATTTTTCTACCAAACTGTAAAGTTTGGTTTCTCTTAACTAGTCAAATAGGAATACTTGTGTTTCTTATTTAAGAATCCAAGTCTAATTAGGAACAGCAATAAATCAAGCATATAAATATAATTGAGGCGTTTTGATTTTAGCATGACAGATTTATGTTGAATAAAGTGAAGTTTTTGCTAAATTATGTAAGTGTATGAGGATTTCAATCCAGGAGGGAATCCTAAACCCTTTAGTGGGAGGCCCAAAGTTTATTTATGTTTTTTTTTTTAAATTATTATTTTACATCTCTTTATTTTCAATTCTTAAAGCCTTAAAACTTTATATTCTACAACCTAACCTAATAAGCAACCAACTACAAATATTCCCCTAGACTTGCCCTACATCAATGGCATCAGGTCCTGGTTACTCCACTATGTTCTCACATGAGATTCTATAGAAGAATCTTAACCAGGTACAAGCAGGATGAGTTACTGTGTGAGATTGCATGACTAATTGATGATCCAGCAACTCATGTGGAAATTTCTGCACTGCAAAGGAGAGGCAGCCACTGAAGCCATCAAAACAACAGGCAATGATACAAAGACAGTATTATGCATCCTGATTTGAGTAAACAGCAAGTCCAAAAAAACCTACAAATTGTCCCCTACAACTTGTTCCAAATCCAAAAAAAGCAAAGACAACAAGTAGAAGACTCTAACCTACAAGCATCAAAGGTACATCAACAACTCTGTGGGTCAGTGCAAGAACGAAGAAAAACTAGAGCAAAATGTAGGAAAAGCTACAAACTAATCAAAATTTTAAAATCTACATTTTGAAGCTTGCAAGGTTTCTCTTTACCAGTCAAATAGGCAAATTTTTCTTTTCTTATTTAAGAATCCAAGTCTGATTAGGAATAGGAATAACCCAAACCTATAAATATGCGCACCTTTTTGCTTAATTCTAGGAGAGAGTGAGCCTCTCAATCTAGGAGCAAGTCCTATACCTTTGAGCGTGAGGCTAGAAGATTATTTTGTTTTTCCTCAATTTCTTTGCTTTCAGATTTGTTTTTTCAATTATTAAAGTCGCAAGACTTCAGATTCTACAACCTAACCTGATAAATATACAACTACAAATTTCCCCTAAACTTGTCCTGCATCAATAAGTTTACGAGGTACTCCATTATTTGCTCTTCTTTTCCACAACTCCTGGGTTGGAATAAATAAAGAGTAGCAAATAAAATAGTTCAATTACAGAATTCAAGTTACTTGTTAGTCCAAGAACACGTAATCAGTGCTTCTGTACAGCAATGTCCAAAGCTATTTACATGGGACATTAAATTGTTGAGCTTGAGCCAACCAGAAAGAAATGGCCCTTGAAAATCGGTGCGCACCGTTTATCTCAAGGGAAATAATCATCCAGGAATTGTAATAAAATAAGGTCAGCCGCTTTTCTTCTTAATGAAATGGACGAAATGAGGCTAATGGGATTATTTACCGGTTAGGAAATGCATGGGCTTCGAACATAAAATAGCAAAAGGAATGAAGAAGATAGGCTTGCCATTGCATAAAAGTAGTATACAGAAGATAAATAGGAATGACAAGGAAGTAAAGAGGGAAGTAAGATCACTCACAATTTGTACAGCAAAGAATACAAAGACAATATCCCTTGTAACAAAAAGTCTGAATTTCATTTTGCGCCAGGAGTTGTCCTCCGACAAAGCAACTCGAAGATGAAATTGAGCTTTACAAGTTGTGCAATGAGAGAAAGCAAATCCTTCCTGTTTAGATTGTCATTCATCATCGAGTAAATATCAGCTACTAAATCCAAAACCCCAAAAAGAAATTAAAGGAGTAGCAGTTATAGCACCAGAATTACTTGACCTTAACTGAGCGCCAATGATCAAGGCATGAACGATGAACAAACTGCTGGGTTCCTTTGCACATGCATGGAGATATCAATTCATCACCTATAAAATCAAAAACAAACATGATTCATGAATTCCTTTTCCTTTTTTCTTTTCTTAAAAGTCATGAATTCATAATTAATAATTTACAAGAAAGAAACGTGCCTGGTTCGCAGTCGGTTTCGAGACAAATACGGCAACAAGGAACAGAAACGTTTTCAATATCTTCATTGTTGACGGTAATTTCTTGAGTGGAACTTGCATCAGCCTGATTCTGTAGCAGAGGATCAGAATCACTGTGACTCTCACCGCTCCTCCCTAATTCTAGCTGCTGCTGCTGCATTTCAACCCCTTTCATTGACTCAAACCCTAACACAGAATTCACAATTTCCAAACAAAATAACAAGATCCTCTACTTGCCGATGGAAACTATCGGAATGACGAAATAAAATGTACGAAATTATATTTATTCAAACAAAGTTTCTTATTTCTTATTTGGTGTTTTCAGAACCCAAACGAAGACCTGGTAATCTGGCGACAAAAAAAATATTCTTTTCTTTACGTCTTTTCCTTTTATTAAAATTAGAAGTTTAAAAAGTAAAATTAAAACTGCTTACATCAAAAATGTAATTCTGGTTGTTTTTAAAAATATTTTTTATTTAAAAATATATTAAAATAATATTTTTATTATTTTTTAAAAATTATTTTTAATATTAGTATATTAAAATGATTTAAAAATATCAAAAACATATTAATTTAAAATAAAAAATAATAAAAATTTAAATTTAATCGATTATAAAACACAAAAACAAACAAGCCAGTTTTGCTGTAAACTTCATGTACTCACAAACACTTGCATTTTATTAATTTATATTCCAATCATAAAATTTTATTTTATTCTAATTAAGTTCCTAGAAGTTGATAGAGAAAACAAAGAGTAGTAAAAAAGAAAAAAGACAAAGAATGCTTTTGATTTGTCGCATTTCAGCTAAAAAAAGGTTGAACTTGAGATAAATAGATTGTCTTAAAGAAAAGAGTTCACTGAAGGTAATTTGTGTTTTAAATCATGCTATAAAAAATAAAACAGAATCTGAGAAGTTTGTTTTGATTTGATTTAATTTTGAATTTTTAAACTGATTAAAGTGTATTTTAAAGTTAAAACGAGGTTATGAATGTTATTAAGATGAGTTTTCTTTTGTGTTTTTAAGTGAAAACATGTTGAAATATGTGTTTTTAAAGTCCACAAACATTAACCTTAGTTTTTCGATCATTGGAGTTAGCTAGAAATTATTGTATAGATGACACATCATCTACCTCGATGGATGAAGATTCGTCCATTTCTTTTTTCCAAAAAAATATGTGTGTTGTCTAGGTCATCTATTTACCTCTAAACTAAATATACATATAAAGTACAATGATTATTCATATCAAATAAAGGAAGAGACTTGAAATCGTGAATAAAAAGAATTGACTGAGCTAGAAGAGTTTTTGATTGACTAGGAGTGTTGAAGGAGTAGTCAATCGATAGATCAAGCAACAAAAAGTCACAATCGATCAACAAATTTAAATGCATGCATAATTAGAAAGATATAGTCTTATTTAGAGCAAGAGTTCTCAACAAAATAACTAATCAAAAGTAAGAGATTAAACTAAGATTCAATAGTGTATCAATAAAAGATGATTTTAGCTTGCATTAAGATTGAATAAGTCTTTCTATCTTATATCAATATATATATAGGATTATAATTATCTATGTAAGTAGGATTCAAACTCTATAACAATATAAACAAGGTAAAATAGTGATGTAAATTATGGTCAGCCCTATATATTCAAATTCCTGCAATTGTTTTTCTTCCATAAGTTTTTTTTTCTTTTATTACTTTATTTTCTGCTTTCTTTACAACTTCATTTATTTTTTCTACTTCTAAGATTCCTACAAACTCCTTCTCTTTTAAGATAACTATTTTTTCTTTACACAGAGGTGATTTTAGAATAGATTATCTTTATTAAAGGTTAGAGATCTAAAATCCCCATTTCATTTGATTAGAGGTAATTATCACCTCGTTATAAGTTCAATCTAATTAAGACTTAATTAGCTACATAATATATTGACATGCTCAATAGGACAAAGATTCCAAATTTATTTTAAAAGCCATTAAAATATGTCTTTAAAAAGAAATAAGAGTAAACTCACCCATTCTATACCAAACAAATAGTCAGTACAAGTAATGAAGATATACCAATTTCCATCCTCTTTCTAGATTCTGGTGGATCGACCAATGAAAGTCATTTTTAGAAAAAGGTTTTCATTGTCTAACTCACCACTATAATGTAAAAATGCATTTGGACACACCCAAAATGCCCCTATATAGTGCATTATATTCTCACCAATTTTAATAGGTTCATTACCACCAACTAGAGATAGTCATATTGGTATATTAGTACCTCATACAAAGCCATACACATATCAATTATATGGATCAAACAACATCGTATGATGATCATAACTAGTGGTGACAAATTCTAGCCACCTAGTCATGGTTGCTCCTAAATATGAATCTTATTATTAGCATATAAACCTTCTAATGTTGATATGAGGACTCTTTAAACAAAAAGTAAAGAATATAGCTAACACAACCTAACCCATCTTATTATCCAAATTGCTACAACTTCACCTTTCAATTCTTTTCCTAATCTTGACCCTCCCCCTAAAAATATTTCTATCAAACCTTTTCAGTAACTTGGCATTTCTCCTTTGTAAATGGATTAGCTAAGTGAAATTATATATATATATATATATATATATATATAAAGTAAAAGAAAATATTACAATGACTTATTTAAGCAACCTTAATGGAAAGGGCTTTAAAAGAACTTTATTAGAATCAACGTCCTTCATTTTCTTTTTCTTAATAAAGCCAAAATAAAATAGTTTCTTTTGCAATTTATTTCAATAATATGGAGTGCATGGATTTTGTTGGTACCATAAATGATCCTTTTTGTGGTAGAAAGATGCATATAATTTGAATTTTATAAGTAAAATAGCCATAATTATGTTCACGTGCAATTGTTGTGGGTTCTTTTGTTTTTATCTATATTAAGAGAACTTTGAAAAAAGATTCAAAAGATAATTGAGTACGAGGCTCCAGGGTATACTAATTACTAGGATTTTAGTGTTTTGTGGTAGAAAAATGAATATAAATTGAATTTTATAAGTAAAATAACCATAATTATGTTCACGTGTAATTGTTGTGGATTCTTTTGTTTTTATCTAAATTAAGAGAACTTTGAAAAAAGATTCAGAAGATAATTGAGTACGAGGCTCTAGGGTATACTAATTACTAGGATTTTAGTGCTTTTATGTTCAAACTATTTTCTGTACTATATGCAATTACTTTTATTTATTTTTTATGATTTGACTCACTATTAACTACATTAGAGTTACTAAAATCTAGCTAGCTTGCACACTTTAACTTGAACACGACTAAACTATACAATATGCTAAGATTGATTAGAAAGCAGGTTGTTAAGTCACTAAACTTGTAGTTTTTATTGTTTTTGTCATAACCCAATTCTGGGTTATTTCCCAAAAAAATCAATTTCTTTTTCAAAATAAAAATCAAAAAATAAAATAAAACCCGGCAATGTGGAGAAAACAGATCAAGAAAGACTACAAAAATAACCAAAAATCAAACTGCATTTTTTTGGAGGAAATTCAAAGCCTAATTGTACCTCATTATGCCCAAAAATGGAGAAAAATGCAAATTCAAGGTGAAATTAAATGATTATTGGATGAATTTGCATAAAAATTAAGTCCAATGACATAATTAAATTTTTAATAGGCCAATTTGATTTAATCATGGGCCAAATTAAATTTTAATTATGTTTAAGAATTAATTTGGGGTCCAATTGGAGGATTTAATTAAGTACAAGGACTTAATTATACTTTAAATGGGCCAAATTAATTTTATTTGGGGCTTAATTGGTGAAAAATTAAGTTTGAGAGCTTAATTTGGGCTTAATTGAGAAGATTGGATTTTTAAAAGACCAAATTTAATTTTTACCAAGTTAATTGATTGAAATTAGGGGCCAAATTGCAAGAAAATTGAAGTTTTGGGGTCAATTAGGGGTTAATATGACAAAATTTGCAGCCAAGGACCATTATGCAACAGGCGGCAAACTATAGAGGTTTAATTGACAAAATTCGGGGGTCAAATTGAAAAAATTGAAAGTTTAATGGTCAATTAGGGATGAAATTGCATAAATCCAAGACCAAGGACCATAATGTAAAAGGCGCATAAATCCGAGGCTGAAGTTGAAGTTACATGGGACCAAATTGCATTAAATCAGAAGTTTAGGGTCAATTAGGGATTCTATTGAAAGAAATTGAAAGCTGCATGACTAACTTGAAAATCGGTGAAAATCCCTAATTTTAACCCAAAACGATGTCGTTTTGCGTTAAAAAAAAAGGAGAGACCAAGCGACGCGTCACCTGATCACTGTTCATCATCTTCCCCGTGAAGCTGTCAGGGTAGCAGTTTTGCAGGTGCATTTAATGCCTCGTTTGTGCCCCAAAATTGACAAATCGTGCACCAAAATGGTCACCTGAAACCCCTCTATCCACGAGAATTATCCGTTCAGGCCTATAAACATTAAAACTGCTCCGACGATCGGCCTAAAGTGGCCACCTTGGGCAGCCTTGGACTGTCAAATTTGGCAGTTCGAGGTGCACACTTTGAACGGACGGTCTGGATTCTTCCATTCAAATCAAGGGCTGAAAAGTTTTCCCTCGTGAAGACAAGATTGCCCTCTTCCACCACCTATAAATAGGAGCAGCTTTCATGTTCGGAGCAAGAAGAAAATCGAGTGCAAATTTGACAAAAAATCAGCCTTTCTCCCTTGTTTTTCATCATTTTCTGCTTTCTCCTTCTCAGCGCCTTCGGCCACTACTCCCGCCACCGTCTCTCCCACTACAACCTTCATCACAACCAAACACTCAACAACCTCACGTGGTGGTTGCACCACCTTCCCCCTTCTCTCTCTCTTCTTTGCGAAAATCTCTTTCCTCTCTACCATAGCGGCTCCAGCAGTAGCAGCAACCACCCTCTCCAGCGGCTTCCACCCTTACCAGCAGCAGTAGAGGCAGTGACTCTCTCCTCATCCGCTCCAACCGCCAGCGACCGCAGCATCGACTGTGACAGCAGCAGCACCTGCAACTCGAGCAGCAACCACCCCGGCGGCTCAACTCTCCACCGTAGCCACCGCTTGCACCACGTCGTCCTCCTTGGTCAGACCACCCTCACGCCAGGTAACTTTCTTCCTCCTCTTCCTCCCCCTCTTCTTCATCACCACTGTCCACTGCGTGAACAGTAGGCGTGAATTATAATTCACGTTCTACTGTTCACATGACCAGTGGCCGTGTCTAGCCCAGCCCAAATTTCTAGGCTGGGTTCGGCCCGACCCTAAAGAAATAAATAAAAAGTGTCGGGCCGAGATCGGCCCAACCATTTCGGGCTGAAATCAGCCCAACCTTTTCTATGGCTGAGCCTGGCCCAGTTAGCTGGGCTGGCCCAGCCCATGTAGATTTTTATTTTATTTTATTTTTATTTATTTATAATAATATATTATAATATTAAAATATTAAAAAAAACGAAAAATTCCAAAAAAATTCAAAAATCCTTAAAAAAAAATTGTGATTTTCTCAAATATTTTTCTACCAATTTTGCATAATATCGGATTGTATATTTACATTGTAAAATACAAAGCCGGTATTAAAACACCCGTTTTTCTCCGAAATATTTCAAAAAAAAAACAAAAATAAAAAAATATATATTTTGTTTTCATGCATACGGCCAAATCCTAAAAATTTTCCAAGCATATTTTCATTAAAAGATTGCATCTTTCTCATGTTTTAAAAATCCAAAAAATGGATATCATAACTAGTTTATGGTTATCCATTAGGGTTTGACCAAAATATCAAAAACCTTTTTCAATTTTTCTTTTTTCTAGGATCCAGACGTAGACTTTAATATTTGATGGGTGTAAAATTACACGATAAAGTACGCCCTCAGGTATTAAAGATATAAGGTATAAATAAATACGATGCTAAAATTTAGACTTTAGAACGGTTAGGATTTAATCTAATAAGGTAGAGACTTTCTCATGAAGAGAGATCTACCTTGAACCCTAGAAAAGACCAACAAATAGAAACTTGACTTAGAAAACAATCAAATAACAATGCAATCTACCTTAGGTAGGGTGCACTGGGGGTGATGCGTCTTCCCTTTGCACAACCAGTCCCTTACCCAGACTCTTGCAGACCATAGGTTCCTAGTTACCATAATACTAGGTGGCGACTCCTAACGAACCAAACAAATGAACTAGAAAATTGGCAGCCGACGCCGCGCGTTGACGTGCGACAGTTTTAGCCTACCAATTTTTATTTTTTTTAATCTAACTAGAATTAATGAGTATGTTGGTATTGTTTAAACTCAAAATTAACAAAAACTAAAATGGTTAAAATAAGGTTGCAAACTCTAACTAAATCATAAAATTGAAACTTGAAAGAGTGCACATAATATTAAAACTATGAAATTACATTCATCGGTTCAATATTTACAAATAAGGGAGATTTTTGATAGTTCTAACCATTATCCTTAGAAGAATTACAATGAGGAAATGATATTTGGAAATATGAACTTAGACAAGAACGCATGTACTTGCAAGTTATTTACACTCTTGTTTTTAAACCTTACAAAATAAAAATAAAAGTATGAAAAGTTTGCTAAAAAGAAAGCACATGATGATAACTCCTAGCTTTTTAAGGTTATTACACGAATTATAGTGCAAGGTTTTCCTATGTATAGGACAACATTATTTGCTTGGAATTTGTTGCACATGTGTAGTGTCACAACGATCGTTCTTTAAAATCAGGATCCTCAGGTATGGGCAAAAAGACCAAGGAATGCATGTTCTTTATCAGTTAAAAAAGATTCGAAGTTGCCACCTAGTATTTTGGTCACTGAGAACCCTAATTGGTCTTCAAAATCTGGATGAGGGGACTAGTTGTGTATAAGAAAGACTGTATCACCCCTAATACACTCTGCCTAAGATAAATTGCATTGTTTATTTGTCTGATTACTAAATCACTTTTGTATTTTCTAATCGTTGGTCTTTCTAATGGTTAAAAGTCAGTTTACCCTAGTAAAATGAATTATGACTTGTGGATCAAGCATAGCAATTCTAGAATCTAAACATAATTTTACATTTGTTTCTTTTAATACCGTGAATACGTCTTACGTGTAAATTTATAATTCTTAATATTAAAATAAAAAAAATTGGTGTTTTTAAAATACAGACCAAGTTCTTGTGCATTTAATAAACTTGTTATCAAATCCAAAAATGCAAGCAAATATATAAACAATTTTTTTTCTTGAATTTTAGTATAAAAAAAAGTTAAATCATGCCATGTATTTTTATTTTTATTTTTGTATATTTTTATGCAAAATATGATTTTTATTTGAGATACTTGACCATATGCAATTTAAAAATATTTAAATGTATTCTTTAAAGAAAAATTTTTGTTGTTTCTTTTTGTATGTTTTTTTAATAAAAAAACTAGTTTATTTAATGCTAAAAAAGCTTCTCACTTGTAGGTCACAATCCCAAATATTAAATATTAGAGGGTAAAAATATGTGATAGACTAAAAAAATGCAAATGATCCTTAAAAAAAAAACATAAATTAAATTAAAAAACTAAAGATTTTTTTGGCAAAACAAGAAAAATTTAGTAAAGAAAACTGTCAAGAATTTGTTAGGGCATGTTTGGCAGTGTGTTTGCCAAACACACCCTAAGAAACAGAAAAAAATGTATTTTTCCCTTTGTAAAAAAAATGACAAGCCAAACACTATCTTAGGTCCGGCATGGGTTCAACCAACACGTGGTTTGGGCTTCCTAGCATGGCCCAGACCCAAGAACAGGGTCCAAGAACAAAAACTTAAAAACAAAGATCAAACAGGAAGTTTCATTTGAAACAACCAAAAACACGAAGAACATCTTTGATGAACTCAACAACGTGAATGAAATAATAGACCAGATTTTGTTAAACAAAAAGAATAGAAAGATGCAACATCAAGATCTAATGCATCATCATCCATCAAACAACAACAATAAACTCTGATCTTCACCAAAATAACCCCATAGTGAAGAATCCTGACCTAGACATTCAAGGGTTCTAAGGATTGAGTGATCAAAAACAAGTTATAAAAGAAAAAAAAAAGATGAAACAAAACGATCAAACATGGGTAATAACTTCAACCAAAGCTAATCAGAGAGGCTAAAATGCTAAAACATAAGAAAACCTAAATCTAGGTTCAATAACACCAAGAAAAAAAAAGCTAAAAATAGGCAACAACAAACCAAAACCCAAATAAATAGATAAAAACATAGAAATAAGGTATAAACATGGTAAACCTGACTTCAGCATACTTATGGCAACCCCAAAAACATCAAAACATTAACAATAAACAACAAAATCAATATAACAATACCTCTGCTCATGCTTTTCAATAAACACATTTTAAACTCTAACTTATTACACCAATCTATCATATACTTCTAACAATAGTTATATAAAATCAGCTTGTTGTAGCCCACAAACATTACATAATAACAAATTACAGTCCTCGAATTAAACCTCTTAATGGACATACATAAAACCAAACAAAATCAAATGATCAATCTAAACATAAAACTTTGTTAAATCATCTTCTAAACTAACTTTTATCATTATATTAACAATCATAACACATCAACTTATGCATTAACAAAACATGAATATACATATACATGTTAAATCATGGCATAAAGAGATATTTAAACACAAACCTCTATTGCATTTTAAATTAACAATTAAAATAGCTGGTATACAATAAACAATCTAAAAAGCTAAGTGAAGGGGGGGTGTGCTCATTGAGCTGCACCCCCATCAAAGTTTAAGGTATATCTTGTAGGGAAAATGTTGATTTCTTATCTGGGTTATTTGTTTTTCTCCTCTTAATTTTTAGCTTATTTTCAATCTAAGATTGATCTTGATTTTCTTCCTTCCTTCTTAACACACAATCCTTATAGCTTTTTTCTAATCAATTATTAGGTATTATTACCAATCCCTTTATGTTTACTCTCTTTTCTCTGTGTAGTTTTCATCTTTAATCAACCCTCTCTACTGAAAAGCACCTTCCATTTTATAAGCAAACCAAAACTAGAAGTTGTAAAACCATGGTGGTTTATGGAAGATTCTTCCTCATCCTCTTCTCTAACCTCCCTAGAAAGGTGAATTCCTGTTCATTTTATCCTTCAAACCTATCAATAAAAGGCAACCACGAAGTCTACTCAAACATGAAAATTTTTTTCTTCAGTCATAGCTCACTAAAAGGGTTACTTTAGTGAGATCATCGTGACAAATAAGATATAAACATGTCATAGGTAAACATGAATCATGTAAAGGGGATGTACATATACCATTAGGAACAAACCTTATCTGATTTGGAAGTCTAGAACTCTATATTCATTTATAGAAATATTGATCTTCAATTAGTCTACATATATCAATGCAGGGGAGGTTGACTAGAGACAAGATGTTGTCAATATCATTGAAACAAATGGAATGTAAGAGTTTGATGAAAGTAGTTGATCCATGTAAAGGATATATTTCTTAGTGAGTGATGGTGATTGGAGCCCCTAAGATGGTCGGAGATGTTATATTCATTCACCTAAAAGTAACATCTCAATCAGCTTTTGTCCATTGAAAAAGTTGATAAACAGGGATGGGATGACATGTCATTTAGTCTCTTCACTAAAAGCGAATGACATGCTGTTTGTTTAAACCTTAGAAATTAGGGTTTTTAATTGGAATTTTTGAAAATTTCAATATAGTCCCTGTTTTTCTAATTTCAACATATGATCTTCAATCGACCCTGAAACTTTTTAATTTTTACAATTGCACCCCTGGAAATCTTGATTTAAATTCCTTAATTTGAGCACCTTTTACAAATTAGTCATTGGTTTTCAAATTATATAATTTGACCCCTATCAACCATTAAAATTTTAGTTTATTTCAAATTTACCCTTGAAATGATTAATTTGAGTCCCCATGCTCACATGTCATTTGCATTTTGGTTCTTGGTTTTGAAATTCTTTAATTTAACCCTCATTCAGCCTTCAATCTTTAAATTTCTTTCAATTGACCCCATGATTGCACCAATTTAGCATTTCAAAGTTTTAATTATGTCCTTAATCTTCTAATCTTTATGAATTAACCTAAATTTAGCCTCCAAACTTTATTTTTCTTCAATTAAGTCCTTGGTTGAATCCAAAAAACCCATTAGAAGTTTAATTAAGTCCTTAAACTTAGTTAATTTTTCTAATTTTTGCCCAGTTGACTTTCAAACTTAACTTTTCTTTAATTAAATTCTTGATTGAATCCATAAAACTCATTAGAAGTTTAATTAAGTATTTAAACTTAATTAATTCTTCTAATTTTTACCCAATTAGCTTTCAAGCTTAATTTTTCTTCAATTAAGTCTTTAAATAAGTCAAATAAACATGTTAAAAGTTTAATTAAGTCTTTTAATTAATTCTTCCAATTTTGATCAAGTTTGGATTTCAACCTCAATTTTCTTTATATTAAGTCTTTCTTCATCCTATCTTGTTAAAATATCTCATTTGGCTATTCTTCTATAATTTTGGTATGTTGCAGCTCAAATACTTATTTCCTCATGTCTTGAAAATATTTTTGGATTTTAAATTTCTGATTTTTTTGGATTAAAAATATGTATGTTTTATAAAACAATTTCGGGAGATCCAAATTGAGTTATGACAGTCGCCCTTCTTTTTACAATACTTATAATATAAAGTCTTGTAAAGAACATTGGAAGGTAAGTTTGTAAAGAAAAGAAAATAATGTTGGGTATTTGAGCGTCAACCCTTTATGAAAAAGATCTAGGACTTTTCACAAATGTTCTGTTTTCAAGTGACCTACCTGTGGTTCATGATCGGATAACCTGTCCATGGTCTTCGTTCCGGTGACCTACCCATGGTTCGTGATCGAGTAACTTGCCCATTGTGTGAAAAATATCTAGAATTTTTCATAAATGATGGCATCCTGGATTTTCCATAAGATGTTTTTACCTCCTTTCTTTTAAGATGATATGTCTTTTGATTTTCTTTGTCCATGCACTTTTAGTTATCTTTATAATAGAGTTCTGATGGTTCATATTTGTTTAACCTTTCTATTTGCTTTATTGGAAAATTCCCTAAAAAATATCCTTTTGATGTTTATGCATGTATTTACCTGTTTTTGAAATATAAGACCCTTTTTTATGTTCCTGAAATCCTTTTGATTGTTTGGCTTTTAATCTACTTGAGCGAGTATGTAGGGTTTTACATGATTTTTATGATGCCTTTAGTGACTTATTTAAGAGCTTTTGACCTTTTAGATTTGAGGAAATTATTCCATGCTTAGAAAATAATTGCCTGAAAGAGTTTGAAATAAAATTGCCCTCTGCCTTCTTGATTGTCATAGGAAGAACTTTAGACTTCTTTTTAAATTGTCCATCGTTGTATCCTTTTAAATGTGCTTATGTTAGTGACAAGTAAATGATACTTTTCAAAAATTGATTTTGTCTTATTGGTTTATTTTGAAACAAAACCTATTTGTAATGGTTGTGAGACTCTTGAGCTTTTTATAATTTTAAAAACTCAAGTGATTTTGATGTGAGCTTAAAATGTATCTATAAATTATGTAATTATTGATTAGTACTTAAAAGTGCATTTTTATCAAGGTTTTATATCATCATTTTGCACTTGAAGTATCAATAACTCCTTAACAAGAGCATGTTTTATAATAACAGATCTGATAATATAAGATAGCTTTAATTTATGGTAAATGTTCATTTCAAATGCAGGCATATCTCACAATTCAAAGGATTGATTGATGTGATTAACTATTGAAAGTGAAAGGACAAAGAAATGGCTAAGCTTAGAAAGGAGATGCCGATTCAATTCAAATTGGAACACTGTTCAGTTATTGGGTCATATCTAGAGCTGTAGATCTTGGATTTCAGCTTAATTTATATGGATGGAAAGCTAAGAAATAGGCCTACAATGTTCATGAATAGTGTAAGACCCAAATCTGCCGTTTTCAAATTCAAAGTTTGGCCACAAAAGAGAAGTCAGAATCTGTCCTGTAATCCAGCCCAAACACTGCTTAGACTTTTACCCATATCTGGAGTTCTAGAAGGCCAAGTGACGTGAAATTTGGTGGGTGGAAGGAAAAGACAATTTCCAACAACTTTCATGAGGAACACTTTGCCAAATTCTGAATGGAGCAATGTCATTTCATCCAGCCAAAGTGCTTGAGTGCTGCTGTCCACCAAGTCCACTAAATCAATAGTTGGCCACTACATCAATAATCAATTACCAAATGAATAGTTCTGAATTTTAGCCTATAAAAGGAGGCATTTGCCATTCATTTAGGAAGCTTGGTTCTAAGATCAAGATCATGTTCTTGCTCTCTCTTTATTGTTGTAATGCTTAAGTTTTATTTTCATTAATCTCTTGTTCATGCTTTTCATTTCCTTTACTATACTTAGTTAACTTATAT
>Ga0325402_1000286_pt1 | contig 32146 bp, 14 predicted proteins | sample PopdelMetagenome_22_FD_207212 | JGI IMG/M metagenome (GOLD analysis project Ga0325402, IMG submission 207212) | Populus deltoides microbial communities from Bellville, Georgia, United States - Xylem-PdKOR-R3 | ecosystem: Host-associated > Plants > Phyllosphere > Stem > Wood/Secondary xylem... | reverse complement strand
CTAACCTCTACATCATTTACCACCGTCTTTCCTTTTCGGCTAAAAGAATCTACTACTACATTAGCCTTACTAGGATGATAGTCAATCACACAATCATAGTCCTTTATCAACTCCATTCATCTTCTTTATCGCATATTTACGACATCAAATACTTCAAACTCTTATGGTCAGTAAAGATTTGGACTTGTGGCCCGTATAGATAATGCCTCCATACCCATAAGGCAAACACCATCGCTACAAGTTCTAGATCATGTACTAGATAATTTACCTCATATAGCTTTAGCTACCTTGAGGCATAAGCAATTACTCGTCAATGTTTCATCAATACACATCCCAGACCTTTCTTAAAAGCATCATTATACACAACAAATCCTTCTGTCCCTGAAGGAAAGGCCAACACCGTAGCAGAAGTGAGTCTTTTCTTCAATTCTTGGAAGCTCTCCTCATATTCTTTCGACCAAACAAGCCTTACTTTTTTACAAGTTAACTTGGTCGAGGATGATGCTATTGTAGAAAAACCCTCAATAAATCTCCTATAATATCCCGTGAGACCCAAAAAACTCTGGATTTTTGTCATATTGGCAAGTCTTTCCCATTTCAAAAAAGTATCCACCTTTCTTTGATCCACCAACATTCTTTCTGCTGTGATAACATGCCCCAAAAATACTTATTTTAGCCAAAACTCATATTTTTCCAGTTTCGCATATAGTTTATTCTCCCTCAAAATTTGTTATACATTCTTCAGATGTTGCTCATGTTCCATATAAGAGCTAGAATACATTAATATGTCATAGATAAATACTACCATATATTATCATTAATCTATAACCACATCCTGCAAAGAATCATCAATAACATGCACTATATTCGAAGGAGCACAAGGCACAGTGTAAGGGGGCAGGTAATGCTTGACCAACTTCAGTGAGTTTGTCTTTCTTACGGCCAGGGATTTTAGCCCAACTATCAACCACAGCTGCCACTTCAGCACACATAGTGTAAATCCCCGGTTATAATTTTTCTAGGTTATTAAATTATGAGAAATTTAACAAATAGTAAAATGGGTTAAATAAAATTAAGAAACCTAAATCAAGATAAAAATTAAAAAATAAATGAAATGAAAGTGAATATTACTAAATTTTTTAAAAGAAAAACATTTGTGGGAACAAAATGAATATATAAGACCAAAAGAAGTCAATATTCAAATAACAGAAGGTTATGAGTTTATGTACAAAAGATAAAAAGGGGTGGGGATAAATGTGCAATTAACAAGATGATAGCACTATAAATATCATTTTATTTTTCTCTTGGAGTGACTGGCAATCGCAAAAGAGAGTTTAGAGAGGGGCTGGAGAGAAGACATATTGATTGCATAAAATCTGATAGCTATAACTCCACCTTCCACCGTTGGATTAGAACGATATTGAGTTATGTTGTTCTCTTCCATGTCGTGTATAGTTTCACCGGAGGGATCTTCTATTTCAGACCCCATTTAAGAGATATCATGGGAGGACAATTTATGTGAAAATACACTTCTGGACAGTCTTTGTCGCCGACTGTTTTCTCCTTCAGCTATCGTCGGATCAGGCTATAATTTGGATATGTTGTTCTTACTGATGCTTTCCAGATTCTGAACGATGGAGATTAAAAACAAACACTCGGTATAGAAATTGTGCATCTCGCATAGTAGGACTACAAGTTTAAGGTCAGTTCGGTTAAACCCATATTCCTAAAAATTTCACCATTTGATGAAGTTGATATTTGGATATGTTATACTCGTAATAATGCATTATAACTTGACCATATGGATTGTTTGGAATATTATTTGTTTGTTATTTATGGTTGATTGAAACTGTTGTCAAAATTGGTTTTGTGTGAATTTAATGAAATTATCATGAAAATAGTGAAGGAACTCTTGGTTGCTTAAAGCCATGCTTTCGGTCAATTATGCTTTAAAGGTTGAAGCTTGAAATAAATAAGATAAATTAGCTCTTAAAAAGATATTTTTTGACACTCTTAAACAGTATGTGATATGGCTAGGGGTTGAGATAGAAGATAAAAAGTTAAATTGTAAATGTTGTGTGTAAATGGAAAGGTTGATGAATCTGGACAGATTCGTCTCCTGACTTTTAGAGAGAATTCGAATAGGAGGATGAGGGAATTAGGATCAAGTTTCTTCATAGTAATTGTAGTCTTGGATGTTAGCTAACTAAAGAAGTCGGTCTTGCTTAATTTGGAGCTGTAGAACTCCAGTTATGGGTTACCAACCGAGACTGGGTCATCACTGACTCTGTAAGGCAGTAGAACTGATTAATTGATTAGCAATTTTGATTGTCTTAAAGGCAGAACTGGGTTCTTCTTGCTCATAGAACTTGTAGCCTCGTGTCTTAGCTTTCTAACGAGACCAATCTCACCTGAAATGGAGTTCTATAACTCTAGATATAGTTAAAAATCTAAGGAGAGGTTGGATAGTAACAGTTCGATATCAAGACAGTAATAGTCCAATGTTTCTTGATGATTATTTTTTACTATCTTAGAGGCAGATCTGGGTTCTCCTTTCTCATAGAACTTGTAGCTTCGTGTCTTAGCTTTCCAATGAAACCAATCTCGCCTAAAATGAAGTTTTATAAATCTAGATATAGTTAAAAATCTGAGAAGAGGTCGGACAGTAACAGTTCAAATATAAAGAAAGGAATGATAACTATGGTTGGATACAGGATGACAAAATTAATGGGTGTAATGAGAAAAACATAAAGTATAAAGAAATAAATGATTGAAAGAAAGATCTATTAGTTATTGATATGATTATTATAAAACATAACCTTGAATGAGGAAAATTTATGAGATGAGCCTTAGACTGCAGGAGGGACCACCGGTATGGTGCAACAGCAGCAACAGTAGAGCACGAGTAGAGCTTCAATTGCAGGTAGGTGACTTTCACCTTCCTTTTTAATAACGTTTAATAAAGAAATACCTTATCATGAATATTACCGTATTGTGTTAATTCAGATATCAGATTGTCAAATGCTTAAATATTGACAAATGATTGATTAGCTTTGGCTAATTGCATCTGAAGAGATGACCTTGAACAATGAAATACCTTATCATGAATGTTACTGTATTGTGTTAATTTAGATATTAGATTGCCAAATGTTTAAATGTTGACAAGTGGATGATTAGCTTCGGCTAATAGCATCCAAATAGATGACCGGGACAAACAATTGATTAGCTTCGGCTAATAGCATCCGAATGGATGATCGAAACAAATGAATGATTAGCTTCGGCTAATGGCATCCGAAGGATGACTGAAACAAATGAATGATTAGCTTCGGCTAATGGCATCCAAAGGGATGACCGGGACAAACGGTTGATTAGTTTTGGCTGATGGCATTCGAAGTGGATGGCCGGGGTGAGTGAACGGTTAACCTCCGTAAATGATGCCTTGAGAGGATGGCCAGAATAAGATTATGACTTATTGCAAGAATTGGTGCATCTATATGCACTACAAGTTGTTTATACTAGAAACATGAAGGAACTACAAGTGTCACGCTTCAAACATGAGACAATGTTAATACTTCATTAAACTGTCAGACCGTTTCTTATCATTATTATTATTGAGTAGTTGCATTCTTATAAATGTTTTTGTACTGCAACAGGGACATCACACCAACAAGGTGCCTAGGAAAACCAATATATGGGAACTTACTTTTGCAAGGAATCATGTAGTTGCATTCTAAATCATGATGTATTTTAAATGAATCAATGCACTGAATGTAGAACTATTATTAGATCCTTTTTGTTTAAATTCGTGATGACTACTTGTAGGATAGAATACAAACTCATGTCTATGCATGTATATTTTTAATATGAACTTCTAATTATGCAAACATAATATTATGTGTTTATGTAAGAATCACTTTTAAATGAAATGTTAATTGTTGTTGATGTATGGATTGTATCTTGATGATGTGAGTGAACAGGTTCGCCGATTTCCAACACGATGTGTGTCAAGTACAAAAAAAAAATTATTGTTGTTTCGGGCTTGAAAAGTCGGGCTATTACACATAGGGTCCATACATGGCTCACCAGGAGACTTGCCATTACAGACCTACTGTTGTTCCACAACAACTGTCTTTGTAAAAGGGATAGAGCTAGAACAACCAGAAATCCAATAAAGCTTCATAGGAGTGGAAGCTACATAAGTGTGCTTCTTTCACTTATTACCACCAACTCTGGTGCATATAGAATCAATATGACCAAGAACCCGACAATGCTTGCAAAACCGAGGGATGGTCTTATATACAACTAGTTTCAACAAAGGCATTCCATTAGGCAAAACAATATTGATGGAATTAGGTAGTTCAACAAGCAAATCCACCTCTATGAGCACTCTAGCATAAGACAACCTAGACACAGAAGTGGTGAGCATATCACAATGAATAGGTTTACCAATCACACTAGTAATCTTAGACAAACAAGTTGGAGACCAACACTTAAAAGGGAGATTAGGGAATTTGACCCAAACCGGCACCCTGGACATATCAGTAGCAGCAAAATCAAAGTATTCGGGCATAGACTTCAAGACCAGAGGTCGTCCAAAAACATAATCAGGACTACCACTTAGAACTGCAAGCTTATCAGCTTCAGAAGAGAATGTGTAAATTAGCCATCCAGAATCATACATAGTTAGCTTAGCTAATTTCCAGGAACTAGAAATGAGGTTGTTCAAAGCAGTAGATCCAAGAAATTTCCCATTAACATAACCAATAATGCATTATTTCCACAAATCCTTGTTGCTACCTAAATCATCATCTAGCAGGGGACAAGATATAACATAGTTAAAATCAGGTTAATGAACTAGAGACGGAGTCTCACCCCAAGCATCAACAGATGGTTTACATGTACCTGGTGGGGGGTCAGCAGAAGCTCGACCATGTTCACCATAAAGGGCACTTCCAGAAGCATCTTTTATAGGAAGAGGAATGCATGGAGAATCAACACCAGATGAAAGAGGAACCCCAAAAGGTTGAGGAACTAAGGCACTCTGTTTAGGGCCAGGAGAATGCCCACAACTAGTGCTAGAGGGAAGGGAAGAATCAGCTTCAGCATCTGAACAGGTTTCAACAGACACTAGGTTAGGACTCGTGAAACCAGACCCAGACAGAGTAGCACCAGAAGGATGACCTGACTGTACAGCATCAGGACCAACCTCATCAAGCCCAAAACAAGGTGTACGAGAAGGTGATGCTAGAACAGGAGCTTGCTTATCCTGCATGTTAAGGAATTTGCCTTGATTCTGAGCCGTAATACCACGAGAAGAATCAAACGATGGTCGGGAGGTTTGGCCAACCCCTTCAAGGCCAACACTAGAAGGAGCTAGGGTGGGTGATGCTAGGGCAGGAGCCAGCTTATCCTGCATGGCAGGAGATTTGCCCCGATTCTGAGCCCTAACACCACGGGGGGAATTGATACAACCATATTATTTGATAGTTTTACCCGTATTTACCTAGTATTTTGCATATGTTTTATATATAAAATGCCTTGATATTCTTTGTTTTATGTTTTAAAGGCAGTTTTGGATGTAAGATTCAAAAAGAAGTAAATTGGAGATAATTGGCATATTTGACCTCTGATTGATGTTTTGTGCAGAGCTTGAGCTCTAGAAGTAGAAATGAAGTGATTCCAGTGGCATTAGAAAGCTAACATCCATAACTTGAATTCTGCAAGCATACAAGTTTTGTGAAGAAACAAGCCCAAATTATGTCCTAAAGTATCCAAACCAACTTCCAAGTCTTTATTTTAGCAATTTGGCTCCTGTAAGTCAAAATTCAAAGCTTGAAGATTTTATGTGAGACTATTTCTTCTTTTTTAGGAAAATAGTTATTGAAATACTTAAATGTAAATTGTCTACTTAGGAAACGACTATTTTATAGAAAAGGGATTAGGGCTTCTTAGGATATAAAAAGAAAGAGAGAAGGGAAAGAGGGGACGGCTAGCTAAGAGAGAAAAAACGCACCTTTCTCTAACAGAACCCGAAATCATGCTTTCTTCTTTCTTTTTTATTAATTGTTTAAGACATATGAAAGGCTAAACTTTTTTTCTTGGTTGCAAGGATACAGAAACCTTCAGATTTCAAGAACTGTGAGATTTATTTTAGCTTTTCTTTTCAATTTATATGATGAATGGGTATGTTTGTTCTCCTATACTTATTTTCTATGATTGTTTATTTTAATTGCTAAAGCGGACTCTAAGTTATTATTGTGAACAATTTATTGCTAAGTTTGCTATCAAACCGGAGTTGTGGTATATAAACTTGTGAAGCAAATGAGATTAATAATTGTGGCAGATCTAGATTAATAATCTTAAGAAGAACATTCGATTGATCAAATCAAACATGGACTATAGACAGTTATGTTGTCTAGATTAATCAACTCATCTAGTTCTTAAGGCTGCCATTGAATTAAATCACTAGTGCAGACACTGTGGTTGTTTGATGGTTAAGATTAGTTATACAGCGGATCTGTTAACTAATCAACATAAGAAAATATAAGTATTCAGAGTATAAATTGACGTTTCATTTCCATAATCAGTTATGATTTCTGTAGGTGAACGTTTACTTGCGATCAGGTTTATTTTTCTTGATAAATTTCGGTTTTCTTTGATTTAGCATTGATTGTTTCATTCTGTTTACTATTGCATAGCATAGTTAACTTCAAAAAAACCCATGTTGCATATCATCTAGCATAAAAATCTGACTTGAACCTTCCTCGTGGGATCGACCCCTTGCTTGCTCTATACTATATTATGTGTTGTTTATTGAAGCTAGGGTAATTAATTTGTGCAACTGCGACATCGCAACAGGAACCAGCCATAGGTCGAGAAGATTGTAAGGAACAATCTTGCTGAGCAAAATCAAGCAACAAAGTTTTCTTCTTTGATTTCGTCATAGGAACCTAGAATGATTCGGTAAGAGAACAAAACAGAGAGAGACGACAGTCGTCTCTTCTGAAATACTAGAAGAAAGAAACGAAAGGCGTCGACCGAGAGAGGAAACGTTGCCACAGTGAAAAGGAACCTTCTTTCTCTACCCAAGAGCTTCTCTCACTACAGCTTCGCTTTCTGCTATACCATTTTGTTGTGAAGTATAAGGAATAGTTAGTTGTCTAGCTATACCATTTTCATCATAAAAAGTTTTAAATTGTTTGGATAGGTATTCACGTCCTCGATCAGTTCTTAAAGCTATGATCTTGGTGTTTAGTTTATTCTCCACCAGATTGGTGTATTGAATGAAGCAATCCAATGTTTTAGACTTATGTGAGATCAATTAAACATGATCAAATCGTGTGAAATCATCTATAAATGTGATGAAATAATTTTCTTCATGTCTTGCCCTCACATTCATTAGGCCACAAATGTCTAAATGAATAAGTTGTAATTGACTACTGGCTCTTTTAGCTTTGCTAAATGGTAATCTAATTGCTTTTCTAGCAAGGCAATACTCATATACGGGCAATTTCTTTTTGGTAAGTGATCCTAAAAGATCAGCTCTTGTCAATCTATGTAATCGGTCTTGCCCAATGTGTCCTAATCTAGCATATCAAATTATGATATCACTATTATTAGTAGTGCTGGAATTTTGAACAACATAAATAGAAGCATCATCATTAATAGATACATTAACGGTGTCTAACACCATAAAACCATTTAATACAAAACCAGAACCATAAAAATATTATCCAGATATATTTTCACACAATAACCAACAAACACAATAGAAAAGCCTAATGTAGTAAAGCAAGAATAGACACAAGATTTCATCGAACTTATGGAGCATAAAGTACATCATAAAGATAAAATTCCATAAAAGTTGTTTGATCCCTTGTTATATGGTCGGTTGCTCCTAAGTCTATAGTTCAAAAAGGAATAGATTCAGCAAGCATTAAACAACTGCTAACGTATAAGTTAGAGGGATGAGTGTGGTTAAACATTATCTTTGGCTCAGTGCAATCATGAGCAAAGAGATCAGGTTTACCACAATTGAAATAATTCGTATTCTAGCCTCTCTTACCGCCATGTTTCCCACGCTTGCGTTTATGTCCACTACTACTTGCTTTTATTCCTCTCTTGCCATATTTAGGACCCTTACCCTTACTCCTTTTATATTTAGAGTCATATGCTGCTCACATCTTATATGAAAGCCTCGTTTATAGGCTTTTAAATGTGAAGTTGATCTTCTTCAAGCTTGACATGACGAGCAATATCATCAAATGTCTTGATGTTGTCATTATGGGTAAGGTTAATATGCATGTGTTCTCAATTGCTTAGCAAAGAGTGGATAACAGCTTGGAGTTGTTGTTCATCAATCATCTCATGTCCAGTATCCTTTAATTCACTGATCATATTAGATATGACTGTAAGATGTTGCGTCATCATTTGATTTTGGCACTTCTTATAACCATTAATTTAAGGGTTAACTGACGAAGTCTAGTAGTTGAGGTTCCCCCATACTGAATCTTCACTGCACCCCAAACTAATTAGGTTGAACGATGCCTTTCAAAATACAGTATTATATCATTTCTTATGCTACTCAAAATGCGAGCTACATGATCCTTGCACTTATAGGTTTGATATGCTTACATATCAAGCCTGTGTTGAGCAGTGTTTCCTTACTTAGGTTCAGCCATCAGATGTGTGATTTTCCATTATTTCTTGTTCTTCTAGGAGATACTCAATCTTATGATGTCAAACATCATAATTCTTTTCACTTAGTTTGTCTACATGGTTCAAATCAGCAATAATACTCTTAGATGCAGTCATATTAAGCGTTATTGACACTAATTACAAATATTAGTATCTAGTATAATTTAAATGACATTTATTGTCACTCCATTCTAAATTAAACAAATAATAATCTAACACATACAATAGAAATGAAAATAATGTTAAACACTTAATTAATTTCTATTTGTATAGTCTAATTATCATTGGAAATTTAAATGAGTGCAAAATTATAGTTATTAGTTTCAACTAACAACTCTCACTAATCAAATTACAGATATTTTCATATACATGCATATAATGTAATTAAAACTTAAATTACAAAAAATATACAGTTCAAAATAAACAATCAATTATCTTAACAAAAACAATACTGAAATAAAAAAATACAAAATTAAAAATAATAAATTTCAGAATTATTTTTTTATTATAGGTACATAAGGAGGGTCTCCAATTACATCATCTACTTCATCAAATTCATCTCCTCAAAGTTCATTCTGCTCTAACCATGGAATGAATTTAGCAGCAGCATCCAAACGACCTGCACTTCTTCCAGTTTGTCGTATACCTTTTTCAGTATACTGACGTTCCCTCTTAAACAGCATTTCATCAACAAGATTATTGAAATCTAAGGATTCTAACCTCTATGTCAATGATAGTCGCACCAATATCCATTCCTCAGGCAGAGAATTGAGAATGATTAACATTTGATGTTCCATATAGAATTCATAAACACCACTCATAGCCAGTCTACTCATCCAATGATACATATAATCAATGTGCTCTTGAATTTTGTATAACCTAATAAATGATCAATTTGTTGTTGTATATTCACTACATCAAAAATATTCCAAAAGAACATAAATATTATAATCAATATTTAATTAAGGCATGTATCATTTTTTTTTTTGTTTTTGTTAAAAGCTAAATTTGCACCATGATTAATCAATATTAATTGCCTCTCGCATATATTTTTTTTTCTCAACTACTAAATCTATATGTGTTCTCATGTTTTTTTTAATTAATTAATAAATGGCAGTTACATAACTATCATTTATTTGATAGAAGGGTTTTTCTAATTAATGATAGCAAAGACAAAATCCTAACCAAATTATAATTATTCATTCTCCAATACACTTTATTAAATTTGAATGACAATACATCAAATAAAGTTTTGTAAATCCAAGACTCAACGGAAGCATTCTTTCAACATAGAATGTACAACTAACGTATATGTAGTAACATATGTATTGCAAAAAAAAAGATATTAAAACCATGGCTCTAATACCAATGTAGAATTCAAAGGAAACTTAGTTGTGACGTGAGAATTCACTTTCTTGTCCTTGAATCAATTACTTTAGTGCCACTTTAATTACTAGAACCAAAGTGATATTCCACAATATGAACGTCTTTGTAAATCTTATCAAGTTAATACAGAGAGTCTAAGAAGGGAGAAGAGAAAGAGAGAACTATATTCTTTCAACAATGAAAACTTACCTTTTCATATAGGTTATGTCCCTATATATATATATATATATATATATATATATATATATATATATAGGTAGAGAAAACAATTACTTCTTTTAGTAAATCCTCTAAATACTTGGACTAGGCTCATCCCTCATGGGCAGATCAGGCCTAACCCAATAATCAATAATCATTAATATATGTTAGTAATTATCAGCACTAGAAATCAAGAATCAAAGATGGAGTTTCTTTTTTCATTATCGAAGATGAAATGTAGAGGATAGAATATTTGTTTTACTACTATTTTCTTTCAATTTTTATTTAGTAGTTTATCTTTTTTTTATGTTAAGGCATCAAGTGTTTTGAGAAATGTTAAAGTGCAATTGAGTTGGAAAGGTTTTCCAATTTTATCCAATTAAGATTATCGGTTTAATTCAATTAGAGAGTATACCTTAATTGATAGTATTCGGGTATTGGAATTGTCTTCCTATCATGTTATGTTGAGAACCTTATGGAACATGAAAATGTGTCAGTTATATTTATCGTTTTTCTGATAGTTGGCCATGATGTGTCATAAATTACTTGTTCTAAAGTAAGTTAAGGATCTAAGTTTTAAGTCTAACTATATCTATTCAACCAACATCCAAGTTTTTTAGTACTTTCTTATTTTTACTTCCTTAGAATTCATAACCTTTGGTGGCACAACCATGATTGAATGATCCTATATCTAATTTGGGAATAGCAGTATTTCTTAATCTTATAAGACTAAAATCTGTATTTTTTTCTGAACTTAGGGCTTAGTATAAGTGTGTTGACAAAATAGAATCATAAACATGTTTGTATTTTGATTCTTTGTATGTATACTCCTGTTGAAACTTGTTGATTTAAAGTTTAAGAGAATTTCCTTTCTTGTAATTAAGCCATGAAAATATTTTAAAAAAAATTACTTATGGTTTTCTGATTTTAAGATCCATGTTTACATTGTATTTTCTATGTTGTGTTAAAAATGCATTTTTAACAACCTTGATTGCTTACGCTCTACTGTGGATGGATCTTAACATTGAAGAATTTTGATTTTTTTTTTTGGAGTATGGTGAAACTTTGTCTTTTTTTTTCATAATAAATTGATGAAACCCCTTTATCACACCTGACATTGCGGTTACTCGCTTTTTTTCTAGAAGAGAAAAGGCTTTTTGTGTTCAAAGAGGGGGAAAAACTTTATGTCGAAAAGGAGTCATCACCTATTATAGTCATTAGAAAACCCTAACTGATCTTCAGAATTCTAAGGTAAGGAATTGGTTGTGCTAAAAGAAAAATATTGTCACTCTAAAGTATCCTACCTAATGTAAGCTACATTACTGCTTATGTTCTATTTCTAATGGCTTGTTGTGTCTAATACCAGTGATTTTATCTATATTGATGAGAATAGGCATATTACAATGAGCTAAACTCTGAGTGGACGAGTGGATTTAAGCCTATTATTTTAAAGTCCATGTCTTCTTTGCCACTTATAATTGCTTGGTAAGTTGACAAATCTATAACCATTTACTCTTGATTGTGACTTGTGACTATTAATAGTCTATCAAACCATGTTAATGAATAATTAGGTGGGACTTTATTAGGCTTATTAAACCCAGCCAAAATCCTAGGAGGAATCGTTGCTAAATAGTTTGTTTTGCAACAACAGCCGATGGATAATGACTTATTCAGGTTCATTTATCCTATAGTACTGAGGTTCACTAATAATTTTTTTTTAAAATGAGGTGTTCTTGCCCCAATCCTAAATATCCATCCAAGCAATAACCATTATGAGTTGATCTACTTGGAGATAAGATCTAGTGACATGAATATTTTGGACTTACTAAGAAAAATTAATACCTTTGATTGACAGTTAGATATCATCAATGAATATTAAACTTACATATCATCAATGAGTGAATAGCAAAATATTATTTTTTTTATGGTTCTAAAAAAGGGAAAGCTTTTTTAAAAGGGGTTTTGAAATGTGAGTCCATAAAGGCCTTTTAATGTGGGTTAAACCCTTAGTGGGTTTTATAAACAAGTTATAAAACCCAATGCAATTGTATGTATGAGTGTAAATATTATACTTTTATGAAAAAAGCAAACTTCCACATAAATAACACAAAGGAATGGTCAAGAACATCAAAAAAGTGCAAGATATAAACTCTTGAAAGATTCAGCCTACATACATAAACCCCAGAAAAATTGAAAACATATTGAATCCATTTGTAATACACATTCATCCAGAAAACACATCATGTTAGGAAATTAAACACAAAAAATTCAAGTGTCCACACACATACGCAATCAATCTCAACATTAGTTCAAACCCAAAAATCTCATCTTAACACACATTTAAATCAACAATAAGCCAAAATAATTATTCAAATGATATTTAAGGTTCAAAATGGATGTTTTAAAATGGATGAGGTGGACTAGAAAAGGCTGAAATAGTAGGTGAAAATGGTGAAACAATTTTGGAAAGGTGTTGTAAAAATTAGTAGTGGCGGCTTAGATTGTGTCGCATCATTTGTTTAAATCATTAGGAGAGGAGGTGCATGGCCTTGTCTTGTCTGTATGAAACACCATTTCCCTCTTCTTTCTATTGGTGGTGGTGGTGTAGGTCACGTCCGAGGGTATAAGGAGATCTGGTTGTTCAAAGTTTGGCCTTTACTTCTCCCAAATGCAATTTTTTTTTACAGCTTTAATTGTCACATGTTGTTTGCCTAAACCATGGAGAGAGGAGATGTATGACCTAGTCTAGAGGAAGCACCACTTCTTTCTCTTTCAAATGGTGTTGGCAGTGTTGATCACCTCCGGCCAGCGAGAGAAATCTAGCGTATTAAAGTTTTGAATGTCTATTTTTTCTTTCTCTTGCAACTTCCCTTCCTTCTTCTTTTTTTGGTGTTTTCTGATAAGAGAAGGCTAGGAAAGTTTGTTGGATGATGAGGAGAGGGTAAGGTTGTTATTATGGTGACCAGAATGGTGGTGGTTGGCTAGAATCAAGCAAGCCACAAACATAACCTAGAAAGGATGCTAATGCCCGCACCCATAGTTACCTAGACTCCACAAGAAAACATCCACACATAGCTCCAATCGACATCATAAAAATCATCCCTAAATGACTTGAAGCTTCCCTTGGCACAAGCCAAATGCCAACAAACCAAAACATAAACAACTAATGCACTGCATTGTTTGAATTCACAATGCATCATTGTGTATATGTCTATGGTAAAATGCTGAGTAGTTTTAGTTTCTTTTATAATTGTAATAAGGAGAATTTGGAAAATATTAAATTATAAGGTAAATATACATTAATAAATCTATGAGTACAAAATTACAGTCCACCAATTATTATTATTATTATTATTATTATTATTATGTGAAGATATTTTCCTTGTTATAGAATGAAAATGAAGACAATATGATTTTACTAACGATCCCAAAAATAAAATCATTTACCACACTACTAGCTGTGAACAAAAAGTGGAAAAAAATCTAAAAGCATGGCAACAATAAAAGAAGAATCTACTCCAGTCCACGATAAGCAAAATTCATCAAAAGGTCATGGACCCCACCGTCGCTCCCTATTCACACATGTTTCATCATCTCACGGGTCACATCCTATCCACATTACACGAGGTGGGTTTCTAATGTCCTCATTTATCCAATGGCTCATATTTTTTGCATTTCACTCTTCCTTGTTTGGAAGATAAATCACACACATGCCCATAAACAAACTCAAAAAATATGTCCATGCTTCCTATCCATCTATTTATTAGGTGGGTTATATACATATATATATATATATATATATATATGAAAAACGACTTTAAAAACTGATGGATACTTTCACTGAACTTAATTCTGTGTATGGGATTGTTGGTGTTGAAATAGGAGATTTAAAGTCTGATTGGCCTTAATTTTCGTATAAAAAAAATAGTTGATTATTATAGAAATATAGGAAGATAACTTTTTTATTATCATTTTTTTAGTTGGTTTTATGATTCTTTTAAAACAAATTATTTTTCAACTCTTTCACTTTTAAAGTTAGATAAAAGAAATTATATTTAAATTATTAGCATGACCAAAGCAACCAATATGGTTTGAGATTATTAACAAAAACCTAAAAGGGCCAAGTGTTTCGTTGTAACATGTGAGGAGAAATATTGTTCATCTGACATTGTTTCTCTTTTTTCTTGGTCCTTATGATTTTCTATGTTTTGGTCCATCAGTTTCTTTTTCTTTTTATTTAACCTTTTAACATTGTTTTGATTTGTGATTGGTTTCCATGATTTATCATTTTTATGCCTATATATGGGGATCTTAGGGTAACGAGGAAATGTTTTGTTACTTTGTTTGGCAAAAAAAAATCAATTTCATTGATTTAAAATAACTAGAGCTTTAGGGACCATATTCAGAGCTTAAAAAAATGTTTAGTCCTTTTTTTTTAATTTCAGTCCCTCAGCTTTTTCTTTTTCAATTTGATCTCTTCATATTGGCTTTATTTGGAATTTGACTAGGTAGTCAATGATGTGCTTGATTCTTATATGATTTTTACCTATTATTACTTTTAATTTTATGCTAGTTTATGTTAAATATTTCTATTTTATATAGTTTTTAATTATTTATTTTTATTTATATGTAGGAAGAAATAAATTTATGGAATCTCATTTAAAAGCTAATTAAATGAGGAATTTCATCTTGAAGAGGTGGTGTACACGTTTTGGTAAAGAAGAGAAGTAAGAATGAAATTTATTGTTGTAAAAATAAGAACTTTTAGTACCCGAAATTTTAGGAATACATATCGGTAAATCAAACATAACTTTCTCTATAAATATCATAATTATACTATCTTGGTTTCTTAAAAACGATAAGAGGGTGATCTACAACTTTTGTGTCTATGACTTTCTCAAAATAATTAATTATGTTAGCGAATATAAGGTTTGAAGTCAAGAGTTGTAATCTGCTAGTTTTTGAAGGAAAATCAAGAAACAAATAAAAGGAGATTAGGGACCAAAGGAGGAGGAGACCAAGAGGGGAGACCATGATCAAAGATGAATAAAACAAAGAGGTTCTTTTACCATTGAAACTAGAGAACGAGAGGAAGGGAGAACTAGAAGAAACTAGACATTGTCGTGAAGTGTTTCGTTAACCGATTCCAAGCAAATGAGTTTTATTATTCTCCTTAGTTTTCCTTTGATGTATTATAATAAGAACATGGTTTATTTTAGATTTATTATGAACCAAAGTTATTTTTCTAGGGCTTTGATGTATTCTAGTTTTGATTATGCAATTTAAATTTCAAGTTAATTTATTTTCAATTTCTTTCATATAGAGTGTCTATCCTTGATCTTATTACTTATAATTTTTTGACCAATTATTGTTTGATCTAATGAATCATAATAATACTAAGACGTAATTTATGATTAGAAGCTCTAAAGACTAAACATCATTAGTTAAGCGAAAGATAGATATACTTTACCGTGATTAATGTGATTTTATTTAAGAAAAATCCAAACAACTTAATGAATCTTTAAATAATTAAATTTACATAAATATGTGTTGAATTATTAGGTGGATTTATTTTAATGTTGCTCAAGAGGAAAAATTGAATAATTAAGAGATCTTTTAATCGTCAACATGAAAATTTGGAATTTTATGACAAGGAATAATAAATTGTGTAGGATTAATGATGAGTACTTAAAAGTACATTTTTATCAAGGTTTTATATCATCATTTTGCACTTGAAGTATCAATAACTCCTTAACTAAAGCATGTTTTATAATAACAAGTCTGATACCATAAGATATCTTTAATTTATGGTAAATGTTCATCGTAAATGCAGGCCTATCACATAAATGAATGGATTGATTGATGAGTTAAGTACGGAAATTGAAAGGACAAAGAGAAGGTCAAACTTAGAAAAGAGATGTTGGTTTAGTACAAAATGGAACACTCTTCGGTCATTGGGTCATATCTGGAGTTGTAGATCTTAGATTTAGGTCTGTCTTATATGGATGGAAAGCTAAGACATAGGCCTAAAACTTTCATCAGGAGTCTAAGATTTAAAAAGGCTGTTTTTAAGTCCAAATTATAGCAACAAAGGAGAAGTCTGAATCTGTCCTATAGCTCAGACACTGTTTGGTGTTCAACCCATATCTCGAGTTCTAGAAGTCCAAATGACCTCAACTTTGTTTCCTGGAAAGCTGAGACAATTTGCTAGAACTTTCATGATTTAAATCTGTTCACATTATGATGTTATCAATGATGTTTTTGGCATACAAGAAGATAAGGATTGTCACCAAGTCAGGATGTGGCCACTCACTCAATAATTAGTCAACAAATCAATAGTTTTGAATTTTGGCCTATAAAAAGAGGCATTTTCCATGTATTTAGGCATCTTGGTTTTCAGATCAAGGTCATGCTCTTGCTCTCTCTTTATATTTTGTAATGCTTAAGTTTTGCTTATATTAATCTCTTGCTTATGCTTTTCATTTCCTTTATTTGTTTATTTATGTTTCTCTCTTTCATTATGTTTAGCTAAGTTTATCATGTCAATGTGAAAAGGTTACACTAATGGTGTAAGAAAAAGTATAATATAAACTCAATATGGACCTTAATGTTTGATACTAACATGTTTTATATTTGTTATCTTGTTCACTTTTAATACTTTGCTTATTAAATGGTTAATCTAGATTTATATTGTATAACCCTTGGTACAACAAATACTTGGCACTTTCATAGCCCAACCGTATGGTATAACCGACACATGTGCTATGAAAGGAACTTAATCTGTTGTTAACATAAGTTATAATCATGAATGCCTGACAACATTTACAAGTATTAGAATTATTCGAATAAGATAACTAATGTAATCATATTAACAATTTATAGTCCGATTGGAACCTCCTTTGTGTGTGGTTTCTAGTTGAGCAATAAAAAGAGTTTATACTATACTTGTTTGAAATACCATTAATGGATCCTTTAACCTTGACAATTATTTTATCCTTGTTTAATCCTTACATCAATATCACATCTCAAAACTCTCTTTAACTTATTATTGTTGTTGTTGTTGTTGTTGTTTATAATTTATATAGTTAACCTCCCTGTGATTCAACCCCGGTTTTGCCGGGTTATTTATTACTTCGACACTCCTGCACTTGGGAGAAGACATCAATCTTTTGGTCGTGTTAATTAACTAAGTGAAACTAAAAGCTCTAGATTTATTTTTATTATCTCTTCAACCTTAAGTTTTATTCTCTAATTCTTTTAATTTACTTCCATCAAACATTTTAGTTTAATTTAGGTGGTCAAATCTATAAAATTTCAGTTTGATTTCTAAATAGTAATGAATTTGGTAAAGTTCAATACTCAATAGCATAATTAGTCTTTCTGGTTTCGACATTCTTTTCTACATAAAAAAACTTTACTTCTTGTTGTGATTTTGTTTACTTACAAATATTATCACACTAGTCAAACCGGCATACTGAGCTCTTCTACGTGGGCCAACACACTTCTAAGAATGCGCAACGGTAACGCTTTAGCGGCTGTTTTTTCTTGTCCTACCTATTTTCTCCCTCCTCTCATCGAGATTCACATTGGCCTAGCAAAATTGAAAGGTTTTGTGTTATTTTATTTTTGTATCAAATTTGATCATCATTCTTATGATTGCTTTTTGTTGGTCATTTTTTTTATTAATTTTATTTTCAATTTCATTCTATAGCATTTGGTTTCATTTATTTTTTTTATTAAATTTATTCCTCATTGTTTTTATTTCTATTTTCTTGTTTTGGATCCTTTTCTTAATTGATTTTTTTTTCAATTTGACCCTTCAACTTTTTATTTTATTTTATTTTTATGTCAAATTTAGTCCTTATTCTTTTTTTTGTAATCTTTTTTTTTATCAATTTTTTTTTCTTTAATTTCATCCTTTAGGCTTTAGTTGATTTGAAATTTTATCATGATTATTTTAAGATTGCCTTTTATTGGGTAATCTTAGCCCCATGACCTAGGACACAAGTTTCGAAGAGTAGTCCATGTTGACTTTGGTCATTTGTTATGTCAATTTTTAAATTAATTTTGTTTCATATTCATCTTTCAATATTCGATTGGTTGTGGATTGGGCTTCATGAATATATTTTTCTTTTTTTTTCTATGGAATTATCATGTTCTCATATCTCAGGTTGCGAAATTGTGGGTTTGACAAGTTAATCTGAGTTGACTTGGATCTTTTTTCTTTTCTTTTCTTTTCTTTTCTTTTCTTTAAACACTTGGGTTTTATTTAAAAAAAATCACCTTTCAACATTATGTTGATTTGAGAATTGAGCTTCGTAATTTTATTTAATTTTCTTTCAACTAGGTTATCTCGATTTCATAATCAAGTCATGGATTTAGCAAGCTGACTCAAGTGGGCAAGGGTCATCTTTTTTTCCTTTTTTTAAATTGATTTTTTTTTAATTTTGTCCTTAAATACTTGATGTGCTGGGAACTAACCTTTAAGTTTTTTTAATTTTGCTTTCTATGGTTTTATCATGTTCTAATTTAATTATTTTTCTTTGTTATCAAATAAGATTATGGAGATCTTTTAAGAATACTTGGAGAATATCTTTCCATAATATTGACAAGCGTTCGTTTTTTGTAGTTAATCATTGTCAAGTTTTTTTGTTTAGTTTGGTTTATTTATTGTCATTATAGTTTTTAATCATATTATTAAATTAACCAAACTTATTAAACCTATTTCAATCAATGATTCGAGTCTTAACTTTTTTTTCTTTTTTCTTTAAAAATATTAGCATTGTCTGAGATTTTTTTTTTTTACTAGAGAAAAATCGATCCGACCCACAGTATAGCGTGGGCCACCAATTTAGTCTTATACTAAAAAACTCACTCTAGATTTTTAAGTGACTATTTTTCTTATCAAAATACTTCAAGTTCTTAAAATGGGATAAAAATCACTTTAATTTTATCTAATGTACATCAAGGTTGCGTGGAGTTTGAAATGTGATTCGAGGATTTTTTTTAAGTTCAGGATAAGATGTGTTTTCAAAGAAGTTATTTGTTTTTATCAAAAATACATTTTATTTTCAAACTAGCTTACCTATAAATTAAAACTAAATTAATTTTATAGAGCATTTTAAAAATATATAACTCATATTAATCTAATACATTAACATAAATTTAATAAATTATATTAAATACTAAATTTAATATTTTAACTAAAATATCAAACATGTATTCTTAATCATCATATCATAAATAGGTGGGCCGCAATGGCGGGCAAGGTGTTTTTGTAACATTAAAGAAGATGTTCGAATGTCGCTCACATGTTTTAAGGAAGAAAAAAGATATGTGCACCCTAATGGGTTCAATAAAGCGGTTCCATTTAGTTATATGATAGAAAAGGTAAAGACACTAAATGGATAAAATTTTAAAAGCAGAAGTGATAAAGATGACATGTAGAAACAGAACGCTTGCTATAAGAAAAAAATTATGAAGTTAAATTCCAAGATAACCTAACGTTAAAGGATGAAAATAAAAAAATAAAAATAAAAATGTCAAAACAAAACTTCTCGAGTTAACCCGAGTAAGTTTGGCAACTCGTAGCCAGGATAAAATTGGAAAATAAAAAGGTCATAAAAAAAAGGATGAAATTAAAAAAAATAAAAAAAAAGACCCTAGGGCAACCCTATAAAAATAAAATAAAATAACGATAGCCAATTCCCACCAATCCACATGTATAAGGATGGAATTAGAAGAAAACAAAATCATAAAAAAAGAACCAAGAAAAAATAAAACACCTGTAAACGCAGTTAAGACCATCAAACCTTGTGAGCCGAATCATGCTAATGTTGTAATCTAATAAAAGACAAAAACAGGAAAAATGATGAACCTTAATTTAAAAAGAATTCAATTTTAAAAGATGAAACTAAAAAATTTAAAAAAAAATGTCTCAAAAAATACCTAAATAAACCTACTAGACATGTTGTCCACGATATGAAATCGAGATAACCTAATAAAAATAAAACCAAAAAAACAAATCATGAAACCTGTTTTTTAAAAAAAAAGTTAAGGGGTGAAATAAAAAAACAAATAAGTGAAAAAAAAAATAACAATGTCAAGCCTAGTTAACTTTTTAAACCCATAACCCGAGTTATTAGACTGGAAATACCACATTTGGAAAAAAACATGAAGCCCAATTAACTTCTTAATCATATCATTAAATTAACCAAACAAATCGACATTTTACAAAATAGCAAAGAATAAAAATTAGAGCACGAGTACAAAGGTGAAATATCAATAAATGAGAGGACAACTTTAAAATTTTAAATGGCAAACTCGAGTTTCAAGAGAAAATGAGAGAAAAGAGAAGAATTAAAAAGAAGAGGCCACCAATGACAGACCATTGTATAAACAAAGACATACATCGTCCCATGTGGAAGGAGACGGGTTGACGTTCCAATACTTTCGTAGAAGTCCATAAAAGCCACAAAGCCCTCTAGAAGACTGTAAACGCCTTCCATCCACTAGCATGTGTTGCAGGTGCCAACCAACTTTTCATGCCCGTTTGCTCCAAACATCATACTTGTCCATCTTTTAATTTTGGTCTTTTAACACTTAATTGTTTTAAATTAATCAAATTTTTATTTATTTTGCCAAACAAAACATCAACTAAGCACCATAAATTTCCCTCGATATTGCAATATTCTCGTATCAAAACATCAAAAACAAACTACCACGTCAAATCATAAACAAAGTCAATTTGAAATGATCAAATTAGAAAAAAAAAAAGTTGATGTACTAGAAGAAAAAAAAACTTACCTTGAATATGCAAATCAATCCCTAATTTTGGTATAGAAAAAAAAGAATTGAACATTTTTTAAATCTCAAATTTGGTCCATAAAGCTATAAATATTGTAAATAAATTAAATTGATTTTTTTAATCAGTCAAATTGTTTTTTTATTTCACAAAACCAAGCATCAACTGAGCATCAGAAAATTTCCCTCGATATTGCAATATCCTTGTATCAAGACATCAAAAACAAACTACTACGTTAAATCATAAATAAAGTCAAATTGAAAGTATCAAATTAAAAATTAATGTACTAGAAAAAAAAAACTTACCTTGACTATGCAAATCAATACCTAATTTTGGTATAAAAAAAGGACTACAAATTTTTTACATTCCACATTTGGTCCCTAAAACTCTAATTATTGTAAATAAATTAAATTGAATTGTTTTTTTCCGCAAAACCAAGAATTAGTTGAGCAACATAACTTTTCCTTAACACCTCAAGATCTTCATACACACGCATTAAAAACAAATTACTAAGACCAATCAAAAATCTAATCAATTTTTAAGGACCAAATTAGAAGAAAAAAAACTAAGGGACTTGTCGCACGTGTGCATCGTCGCGACGAAGCATACACTTTTGTAGGTATGAAGTAATCGGGAAAATATAGGGAGACAAGAAATTCTTGTCTTTTATCAATGGAAAGCGGGAATAGGAGTCGCCACCTAGTATTTTGGTCACTAGAAACCCTAACTGGTCTCAGAGATCTGGTACGGGGACTGGTTGCGTAAAGGGAAGGTATTAGCACCCCAAATACGCCCTACCTAAAGTAAGCTGCATTGTTTAATTGTATGATAAAAAGCTAAGGTGTTATTGTATTTATAATTGTTGGTTCGTCTATGGTTTAAGAAAAGTCCTCCTCGGAAAGGAGGTCCTTATCTTATCGAGTAAAAACCTAACCGTTCTAATGTCAATAAAAAGGAACTACCTTTTTAATATCGGGAATACATTTTACGTATAAATTCATAATCCTAGATACGGGTGATCATTTTTTATTCGGCTTGGTTTTTACCCGAAAAAACAGCCAAACCGAAAAAAAAAGACCCAAAACCGAACTGGAACCAGCCTAAACCGGCCAGTTTCGGTTTGATTTTTTTATCAAAAAAAGGACAAACCTATAGGCTTATTTTAATAGGCTTTTTAATGGGCTTCTAATGGATTTCTATTGGGCTTACAATTAATGTTGATATTGTCTCATTTTCTTTGAAGATTCCAAATATATTTAATTTTTTTACCCCTAAATATTCAATTGTATTAAATTATTATTGTCAATCTTATGTTTATTAAATTTTTTGGTTAATGAATAATCATTTATATGAAATTATTAATATCAATCTTGTTTTCAATATATTTTTTAACTTACTAATATTTTTCTACTTCCGAAAAGTTTAAATAAATAACACACACTCACAATCACACACCAATAAGTTAAAGTCCAAATTACAAACCATTGCCTTCAAAGGGCTTAACGAAAAAACAACAAATAACATTATCATAAAACATTCCAAGCCACAAAAAATAAATCTTCATGTGCACATCGTCTTAATAAAAAAGCACTTCAAGAGCATTGCACTTTGATTCCTGAAATTCATAATCTAGAATTATAACATGATAAATTAAATCAGAAGATATAAAAATAAAAAAAGATATTTATACCATACGTTTTCAATAAATGCATCACAATTTGTGAACTAATTATCATCCGTTGCTAAATGTAACTTTCCACCAAATTCTACAAAATAAAATATTAAACATGTTAGAATAAAAATGTGTTAATTAATAAATCATAAAATAAAAGTTGTAAGTTTTTAAGAAACATTACCCTATTCAAGGTTTTCGTAGGTTTCAAAATCATTCATCAAGGTTGTATTATCAGTTGGAATTGGACCATGATGCAACCAATTTTGACAACAAATAAGTGTTTAAACTGTTGTTGGAGATAGAGAACTTTGAAATTGGTCGAGTATACGACCACCTGTGCTAAATGCTGATTCAGAAGCCACTATGGATATAGAAATAGCCAGAATATGTTGTGCAACTTTCAAAAGTATCTTATATTTTGAAGCATTAATCTTCCACCAACCTAAAATATCTAATTTATCATCATTAGGATCCTCACAACCATCAACCAAATACCTCTCAACCTCATTTCTATTTTCCACATTATCTTTCTTTAGTAAGTGCCATTTGAACCGAGCTAAAGTGTTAACATCTACCTCCATGTCATCAATAGCATCATTAACATCTTGTTTATGCCTAGTATCATCCATCATTTCATCGGCTTTCAAATAAAACTCATATAAGCTCACCAAATTATTTTTCATTTTTTTGTTAGCAATTGTGCTTTGTCATAATCATAAACTGACCAAAACAAAATTTCACATATTTCAACTTAAGACATGGATCCAAAACATTAGTCACATACAATAAAAAATCCTGATTTGCTCCACAACCCCAATACTTCTCAAACTTACTCATCATGTTCATCGCCATTCCACTCAAAATATTATCTCTACTTTTACACAATTACAACAAGTTTGTATGCATGTAAATCAATTCATTGAAGAAAAAATTTGATGTAACATGCAATGAGCCAGAAAATTTCAATATAACCATGTAAAAGATCTTTAAAAACTTCAGCAAAGTTCTAGCATTTTCCCAATCCTCCAAACTAGGTGGCCCTATGTTTTTTTATTCCCCTTTGAATCAACCTCCAACAAGTAACTCACATACCTAGGTTCACTTTGACTTAACCTCATAAACACCTTTTCAAACTTTTCAGCAGCTTCTAACATAAGATAAGTTGAATTCCATCGAGTTGCGAGATCCAAACACAATGATTTCTTACACTCTATATGCAACTTTTCTGCAAACTTTTTAAATGCAAGTAACCTAGATGGTGAAGATCTCACAAATCTAATTGCATTTCAAATCTTAACAATCGAAACATTCATCTCTTTCAAACCATCACATACAATGAGGTTTACAATGTGTGCACAACATTTAAAATGCAAATGTTCATTTGACAATATATTAGTTGGCTAATCTTTCATCACATTCTTTAAATATGAAATAGTAACACTATTAGAGCTTGTATTATCTACTGTAACAGTTAAAAGTTTATCAATCCCCCAATCTAACAAACAATTCTCAATAACTTGACCAATTGTCTCACCCATATGATTCGAAACTTGATAAAAATTCAGAATTCTTTTATACAAATTCCATTCATTATCAATCCAATGAGCTATTAAGGACATATAGTTAATGTTTTGGATTGATGTCCATGTATTTGTTGTTAAGCATAATCGTTGACCCTTAAGAGCTCTTTTTAATTTTCCTTCTCTTCAACATAAAGTTTCAAACAATCTCTCATAACAGTGAAACGATAAGGAATATCAAATCTAGGCTGCAAGGTCCTAGAAAATAATCTAAATCCCTTACCCTCCACAAAATTAAAAGGCTCATCAATTATAACCATTTTCACTAGTGCCTTTCTGCATTCATCATAATCATAATCTATTGCCTTTAGAGTTCCCACACTTCGATCTCCTAATTCACCCCCTACTTTATTAGGTTCTAATACCAAAATTTTTTGCTTTTTATCAACCACAAAAGGAAAATTTCTGCATACTTTCAAATGACTCCACATATTACTTATCCCATTAATAATAGTATGACATGCATAATCCTTTCCACAATAATTACATTCAGCTCTAAGGGTTGTGGGATCACCATCAAGTTTTGTAAAATGATCCCAAATTTGTGACTTTTTTATCATCAACATTTCTTTTCCTAGATGCAAAGACTTGAAGTTGTTTACCTTTATTATCCATGGTGGATTCTGCAGTAGTTGATGTTGGGTTAGTGTTTGAAGCTGAGGCATTGGTCGATGTTGAGGTAGTGCCAACGGATGAATCATTTTGATTTTGAAGGATTTCCATCTTTAATTACCAAATGCAAATATGTTCATTATCACTTGCACAATTCTTTTCAGCACTTAATAAACATAAAGATTAAAATCATGTTTAAAAATTAAAATGAAACAAATATTACAGAAGTAACATGTCAAAACAAGCTTAGAAAATGTGTCAAAACAATCTTAGAAAATCTATCAATGGAGGAAAAATAATTACAGAAGTAACAGAACAATGAATACAAGAATAACATGATTTTAATGAATACAAAATGCCAATCAAGATCATCTAAAACAGAATAATGAATACATTTTACAGAATGACAAAACAAAACCGAATAAAAAAAACTCATCAAAACAAAATTAGTTTACAAAATTAAGTCAATCAACACAGGCTTATAAACATGATTTTAATCATACTTGGTGTGACCTTATAAATCAACCAACACAACAACAAAATCAACAATTCGTCTGTTTTTAGTAATCAACCAACAAAGCAACAGAATCAACATAGCAACAGGCTACAACAACAGAATCAACACAGCAACAACAACAGAATCAACACAAGTTTACAATAGCAGATATTGAAATTACATTTACAACACAGCAAAATAAACTACAAAATTACATGTAAGATTCTGAAATTACATGTACAAGACAGCTATAATCCTAAACTGCAAACAATTGTAAGAACGGCAATTTTGATTAAAAATAATCATAATCCTAAATTGCTAAATCCCTTCTATTCAAACAAAGGGAAAAAAATTCATTTTAATCACCCAAATACCTCTAAATTCTAATTTAAACCTAAACCAAAATTCATCACCCAACAAAATTGATTAAAAATAACAATAAGCTTAACTATATGAATTTATTAGAAAGGAGAAAAAAAAAATTAAAACTCACTGGTTTTGAGAGGCTGAGGAAATCAGGAAACGTCGGTTTGATGGAAACACCGAATCACCGATAGTTTTGATCCAGTGGAGACTAAGGAAGAAACGTATAAACAATAAGCTTAACTGTATTAAAAAAAACAATAACCTTAACCGAATTAACTAATTAATTAATTAATTAGAAATGAGAAAAAAAATTAAAACTCACTGGTTTTGAGAGGTTGAGGAAACGTCGGTTTGATGGAAACACAGACTATTTTGGTCCAGTTGAGACTGAGGAAACGTCGATTGTCGATCTGTGTTTATGTTTTTTTAGTCTAAGCAGAGTGGAGAGGGAGAGGCGAAAAGGTGAGAGAGAGCGAGTTACGGGTGCTCTGGTACGGGGGCGGCCTTAGCAGAGGCTAGAGAGGGCGGGGGGCGGGTGGCTCTGAGCAGTGAGAGGAGAGATTGTTTGAAAATTGAAATTGAAATGTTTAATGTTAGGGGAGAGTAAACTGGAGAGAAGAAAGGGGCGCGGCATGACAACTTTTTCTATTTATACTAGCCTAGGGACCCCTGTTTAACCGGTTCGGTCCGGTTAACCCGGTTTCTGCACTACAAAACCAAACCAAACCGGGATTTTTTCTACATAATCTAATCAATTTAATCGGTTTTATTTTTTGGTTTGGTTTTTTGGTTAATTTTTTGTCGGTTTACTTGGTTTATCAGTTTTTTTGAACACCCTTAATCCTAGATACTAAAAGAAAAAAAAACAAAATATTTTTTGGGTATTTTTGAAATATTGGCCTAATTCTCATGGCTTTAATAAACTGGTTCTTAAAGCCAAAATGCATGTTAAAACATATATTTTTTGAATTTTTGTTGTACGAAAATACGATGTGATGATTTTTTTTCTTATCTTTGAGATACTAGGCTGTATGCAAGAAAATAAGACATATTTTTATATATAATTTTCTTTTTGCAACACTTTTAGAGAAAATCAGGTATTTTAATATCGGATTTGTATCTTTACGGTATAAAAATAGAAACTAGTAGTAAGAAAAATTTGATAAAAAAATATGCGTGAAAGTAACAAAAAAATTTTGAAAGGATTTTTTGGATTAGGCCGAACCCAACCTAGTCATTTTGGGTTGGGGCGGTGACACGACCAAAAGATTGATGTCTTATCCCAAGTGCAAGAGTGTCAAAGTAATAAATAACTCAGTAAGACCGTGGTCGAACCACAAGGAGGTGAATTATATAAGATTATAAACAATAAATGAAAGGAGTTGAAGAGAACTTTTGAGGTGTGACATTGATGTCAGGATTAAACAATGATAAAATAATTGTCAAGGTTAAAGGATCCACTAATAGTATTTCAAACAAGTATAGTATAAACTCTTTTTATTACTTGACTGGAAACCACACATAAAGGAGGTTCCAATCGGATTATAAATTATTAACATGATTGCATTAATTATCTTATTCAAGTAATGTCAATACTAGTAAATATTATCAGGTATTCATGGTGATAACTTATATTAACAACAAATCAAGTTCCTTTCATAGCACAGGTATCGATTATACCATACAGTTGGGCTATGAAAGTGTCAAGTATTTATTGTACCCAGGGTTGTTCAACACAAATCTAGATTACCATTTATCAAACAAGGTATTAAGAGTGAGTAAGATAATAAATACAAAATATGTTAGTATCAAATATTAAAGTCCAAGTTGAGTTTATATTATACTTATTCTTACACCATTAGTGTAACCTTTTCACCTTAACATAATAAACTTAGTTGAACATTATGAATAAGAGAAATATAGATAAATAAGACAAGAACATAATTATATAAGTATAATAAAGGAAATGAAAAGCATAAACAAGAGATTAATGAAAGCAAAACTTAAGCATTACAAAAATATAAAGAAAGAGAGCAAGAACATGATTTTGATCTGAAAACCAAGACGCCTAAATGCATGGAAAATGCCTCCTTTTAAAGGCTAAAATTCAGAATTATTGATTTGATAACTAATTGTTGAGCGGGTGGCCACATCTTGACTTGGTGACAATCCTTATCTTCTTGTCTAAACAAAACGTCATTGTTAACATCAGAATTGGAACAGATTGTCTTCATTAAAGTTCTGGGCAATTGTCTCAACTTTTCAACAAAACAAGAATTGACATATTTAGACTTCTAAAACTCAAGATATGGGCTGAAAATTAAACAGTGTCTGGGTTGTAGGATAGATTCCAACTTCTCCGTTGTTGCTACCATTTGAACTCGAAAATGGCATTTTTAAATCTTGGACTCTTCATGAAAGTTTTAGGCCTATGTCTTAACTTTTCATACATATAAACCAGACCTAAATCCAAGTTATACAACTCTAGTTATGATCCATTAACCGAATGATGTTCTAGTTTGGACTGAACTAGCATCTCTTTTCTAAGCTTAGCCCTCTCTTTGTCTTCTCAATTTCAGTAGTTAAACTCATCAATCAATCCTTTGATTTATGTGATAGGCCTGCATTTAAGATGAACATTTACTATAAATTAAAGGTATCTTATATTATTAAATATGTTATTATAAAACATGCTCTAGTTAAGGAGTTATTTATATTTCAAGTGCAAAATGTTGATATAAAACCTTGATAAAAATGCACTTTTAAGTACTAATCAGCCGGACTTGTCCAACCAAATAAATAGTTAATTCACTCTCTACTATTCACTTTGCAGAACAGTGGAGGCAGGGGCGGAGTAAGAAAAAATAGTTAGGGAGGGCCAAATTATAAATTAGAGGGGGTCAAGAAAAAAATTCAGTTATTTTTATTAAAATTACAAATATTTACAAGGGAGGGGCATTTTCTTGCAGGGGCCCCAGCCCCTGCCAGCCCCCCCTCCCTCTGCCACTGAGTGGAGGCGAGGCGAAATGAAGAAAAAGAAGAAGAAAAAGAAGAAGGAAAGGAGGAGAAAGGGAGTGGGGCGGCTGACCGAGCAGTGGCGCTGATGGTGGTTCTTTTTTTTTCTATGTTTTCCTTGTCCTCTACTTCTGTTGTCCCTCATGTTCTTTCTCTTTTTCTATGTTTTGCTTATGTTGCTTTTCTCTCTGTCAACAATGTTCTCCCCTCTCTGCAGTGGCTTCGTAGCAATGCTTCTGTTCTCAGTGGTTCACAGTGGCGGATTCACGGTGGTAAACGATAATTTGTGGTGATTTTTCCCCTGTTCTCTTCTGTTATTCCCCTAGTTTTCTTTCTCCTTTTTCTGTTTTTATTCTCTCTCTCTCTTGTTTCAAAGACAATTTCCCTATAAATCTTTTTCTGTCTAAAAAAACCTCCCCCTGATTGTTGTCTCTCTGTTTTTCGTTCCTCTCTCTCTCTCAAATTTTTCCTCCCTACTCCTGTTTCTTTTAAATCTTTCTCTCTTCTTCAAAATCCTATGTTTCTCATCCCCAGTTCTCAAAACCAATCCCCCCACTGGTCTATTCCTTTCGGGTGGTATTTATAGGGGGCAAGGGGAGCAGGATCGACCCTACCCCTGTCCCATCATGGCACATAGGGAGCGAGGCCACCTCGCTTTGCCCCGGTGCCTGGCAAGGTGCCTAATAAGGAGCCGTTTGCAAGGCATAACTCCCTTGGTTTTACATTATGAGGGGGCGTGGGTTGTGTTGGGTTTTGGGTTTTGACAGTGTTGGTGCAAGTGGGGGAGAGAGGGAGAGTGAGAGCACGGCAAAAAAATAATTCAAAAACCTTCTTCTTCCCCTATTATGCGTCAAGGGGAAGAAGAAGAATAGTGTCGTTCAAAACGGCATTGTTTCAGGCTTTTTCTTTTCTTTTTTCTTTTTCTTTATATATAAATTGGGTTCCAAAATGGGTAACAATAGGACTAATATATCTTTTAAGGATAAAAAAGAATCACATTGCGAATCCACAATGATTCTCTTTTTAATGTAAAGTGAAACACTTAGGGGTATTAGTTTTTAACTAGCTATTTAGCCCACGCTCCATTGAAAGTCGTATTTTTTTAAAATGGATATGCAATCTTTTTCGAAATGTATTTTCTTTTACATACAAAATTCTAAATATAAATTGAAAACCTTATGCAAGCATCTAATTAAATAAATTGATAATCATTTATGTAAATAAATAATAAAAAAGTTTGTTAAAGATAACTAAAAGCAAGACTAGAAAAAACAAGAGATAGATGTAGATCAAGATATTTGATCTCGCAACATAAAACATTTATCTAGTTGTGTTTACTGAATTTATTTATTGAGATCAGTTTTTTATTCAATTAAACAATAATAAAAATAGACACACATAAAACTGATTGAACAAAAAGGAAAAAAAATATCACGCAAGATTGCACATATTATAAATATTATTTAAAAATAAAAAATTTTATTTCTAAAAATAAAGTTCATCTATATAAAACACTAAAAAAACTTATAAATGAATCAAAATAATATCTCAAAAAATTAAATACATACAAAATAATTTTAAAAAAAACCTTTATTCAAAACAGGCTAAATAAGAGAAAATAAAAAAGTATAGAGGAGGGATATTAATTGAAACATAAATTTAAAAGGTATTTGAAAAAAACATAAAAAATTATCAATTAAAATAAAATAAAAAGAATTAAAAATATAAGAAAAAGACTGTGATAGTCTAGTCATGCAAGCACGTTTAAAAGAAATTAAAAAAAAAACAAATGACTTGGGTTATAGGCTCGACTAAGTTTAATAAGTTGTAACTAGTTTAATAACTTGGGTTATAACTATTTTTACTTATTGAAAAAAAATGTCGAACGATGAAATAAAAAAAATATAAGCTAAAAAAAGAATATCGACATGTGTTAACATTTCAAAACTTGTAACTTGGGTCCTTAGACTGAAAGCACCATAAAAAAAATCACGAAACTCAATCCCCAACAAATCTAAAGAGTGAAATAAGGAAAAAACAATCAATTACATAAAAGGATATAAAATTTAAAAATATAATTAAAAGAATGAGGGTGAAAATAAAAATAAGAAATAAATGAGAGGGCAACCAAAATCTTTTGATTGGAGGGTTATGTTGAAAAGAAAAAAAAATCAAAAGAATGAGGGTCAAATTGAAAAAGGTACAGCATAAACTTTGATTAAATGATGAAATTAAAAACCAATAAAACTTTAATAAAAAAGCCAAAGAAAAAAAATTAGAAATCAAAAGAATAAGGATTGAATTGGAAAAAGTAATATATGTTAAATTATAAATGAAGGACCAAATTAGAAACAAACAAAACTTTTTTAAAAGGGTTAAAAAAAGAATGAGGACTAAAACACAAAAAGCAAAGAGAAATAACATGTACTTTTTAGGGACGAGAGAGAAAAGAAAAGAAAAGAAAATTACTTTTTAGGGAGGAGAGAAAAAAGAAAACAAAACAAAATAGCCACTAGTAACAAACCATTCATCATTTGTTGCCACGCACTGTACTAGAAAGAAAAGGACATGACGACGCTTCTAATGACATAGTAAAATGATAAGTTTGGCCACTAGAAGGTATTGCAAGAGCTACTCAAATCGTAGGATACCTCTCACGCATTGACGTATAAATTGCAAACGCCAGCAACTTTTTAGAATTAAATATTAATTTGTCAAGAAAAAACTAAAATACCCTTAATAAATCTAGAATTTATGGGAAAAAAAAAGCTCTATGAAGGGATGGCCAAAGTTTTCCTGATTCCAGGGGTAAATGAAATTACAAAAACACTTGTTTGACAACTCTAATTTTTCTTTAGTTTGAGAATAAATTGATTATTTTATTGTTTTCTCAAATGATGCATATATTCTCATTAATGTTTTAATAACTAATAAATAATTAAAAAAACATTGAATTATACCTTAACCAAAAATATTAAAACATGTTTAAGATTGTAGTAGTGATTGCGGTTAAAAATATTTTTTATATAGAAATATATTAAAATAATATTTTTTTTATTTTTTAAAAATTATTTTTAATATCAAAATATTAAAACAATTTAAAAATTTTTAAAAAAATAATCTACAATGTATCTCGATACAAACTCTAAATATTTTTAATAAAAAGAGAGAGAAAAATATTTTTTTATTATAAAAGTGAATAGTAATATATGAGTACTATAATATAATATAATGCTGCGAAACAGATACAAATAATGCTGCGAAACAGATACAAATAGTAATATATGGGCACAAAGATTTTCTTAAGCATTTTAGAG